>Ga0129308_1000142_pt1 | contig 125900 bp, 117 predicted proteins | sample L827metagenome_FD_94440 | JGI IMG/M metagenome (GOLD analysis project Ga0129308, IMG submission 94440) | Ring-tailed lemur group fecal microbial communities from Wisconsin, USA - L827 metagenome | ecosystem: Host-associated > Mammals > Digestive system > Large intestine > Fecal | place: USA...
ACCAAAAGATAGCTACAAAGATAGAATATTCACTACTGGTGCAGCAGGATTTGTAGGAGTTAAACATATAAAAGGAGAAAGCGAAGACAATAAAGATTTCTCTCAAATAATAGAACTTGCAAAAACTTGTGAACCACCAACAGAAATAGAAAGAGGAGAAATAGTAGGTGGATTTGCTCATAATCAAGTATTTGCTTTAGCTGATGCTGTAGTAGATGCAGTTAAATCAGGAGCAATAAAGAAATTCTTCGTAATGGCAGGATGTGACGGAAGAGCTAAATCAAGAAACTATTACACTGATTTCGCAGCAGCTTTACCAAAAGACACAGTAATATTAACTGCAGGTTGTGCAAAATACAAATACAACAAATTAAATCTTGGAGACATAAATGGAATACCAAGAGTTTTAGATGCTGGTCAATGTAACGACTCTTACTCATTAGCTTTAATAGCCTTAAAATTAAAAGAAGTATTTGAATTACAAGATATAAATGAATTACCAATAGCTTTCAACATAGCTTGGTATGAGCAAAAAGCTGTAATAGTATTGTTATCATTACTATACTTAGGAGTAAAAAATATACACCTAGGACCAACACTTCCAGCTTTCTTATCACCAAATGTAGCTAAAGTTTTAGTTGAAAACTTTGGAATAGGCGGAATAACTAACGTTGAAGACGATATAAAAATGTTCATGGAACAATAATAATATAAAAAATATCCTATAGAATTAATTCTATAGGATATTTTTTAGTTTAAATAATGAGGTTTATATTTTTTCCTTTTGGATACACTCTAGATAAGTAAAAGTTTTTAGGGGGTATTTGTTATGAAAAGAATATTTTTAGTTGATACGGAGAATGTGAATATTACTGCTTTAAGCAGTGCAAATAAATTAAATGAAGAAGATATAATAATACTATTTGTAACAGAAAGAACAAATTTATTTCAGTTTGGAAGAGACAAATTAAAATGCTTAAATACAAAGGCAAATATTTTGAAAATAAATGTTGCAACAGGAGTAAAAAACAGCTTAGATTTTCAATTAGTATCTTATCTAGGATTTATAATAGGACAGCATAGATATGAGGCTAATGATTATTACATAGTAAGCAAAGATAGAGGATTTTTAAGTTCTATAAATCTTTTAGAAAATTGTACTGACTACAAAATAGAGCTTATAAATAGCATTTCAGAGCTATTTAAAGAGGATGATATAGATAATATAATAGATAAGTTTATAGAAAAAGGATTTAGACCAAAAACAGCAATAAAAATGACACTTATATTAGTCGGAGCAAAGTGTCTATTAGATGCTCAAGATAGATTTCTAATGGAGTTTGGTGGAAATTTTACTGTGCTATACAGATGCATAGATATATTAGAAGACTACTACAATGAAAAATCTAATGTTAATGAAACTGCATAAACTATTAATAAATTATTAGGAGACAAAAAATGAATGCTAAAGAACAATTATTAAAATCACTTTTTCCGCAAATTATTAATCATTTTGCAAGTTTGAAAAATATATCTTTAGAAGAAAGTACAGATATGTTTTTTAAATCTGCTACTTATGCAAAACTTTGTGGTGACAATGATTTTTACTCAAAAGGAATGGATTATATAGTAAATGAATTGGAAAATGAATATTTAACTTTTAGTTAAACAAGAAAAAGCTAGTGTGGATAAAACTGCACTAGCTTTTTACTGTGAAATTAGTAAAGTCAGGTTTATTTATTCGGCTAAAATATTTTCTATTTCTTCTAAATCTAAAATTTTAATATGACTTCGTGAATAATCAATAATACCCATATCTTTCATATTAATCAACTCACGAGAAAGAGAAGGTCTAGTTATTCCTAAAGACTCAGCAATTTTTTCTTTAGTCATTTTAAGTTTAATATTTTTGCTATTTTGTAGTTTGTATTCTGTAATTAAGAAGTTGCAAATTTTTTGTTTAATGCTATTAAAGGTTAAGTTAGTAATAGAATTATTTAAAACAAAAATCTTATTACTTAAATCATTTAAAAACATTTCTAAAAAGTCACTGTGAGAAGTACAGAATTTTATAAAATTATTCTTGTTTATAAACATTATTTTAGAAGAAGTAGAAGACATAACTGTTGCTGGATATAAGTTAATATCAGAAAAGGCAATAACTTCTCCAAAAATATGACCCTTACCAAATGATGATACGTGTATCACCTTAGTTCCCAATATCCTTTTTATATCAATATTTCCATCTAAAATTAAACCTATGGAAGAGCAAGTGTCTCCTTCCATGGCGATTATATGATTTTTTGCATAGTATTTTATTGTATAGTCTGCATCTTTAAAAAGATCTAAAATATATTCCTCGCTTTTATCTCTAAACATTTTAACTCCTTAAAATAATAAATTTCTTACTATAGATTTTATCATAAAAATGCAAATTTTATGTAGATGTAACATATGTTACAGAATGAAAGCTAATATTAAGGTATTATAAGTACAAATAATACAAAAGATAAGAAATAAAAAAGATAAAGGAGATGTGTTTATGAGTTTATTTTTAGGGAAAATACATTACTGGTTATTCAATAAAATTTTATGGTTTGAGAAACTAGAAGATAAAATAATAAATTTAGCAAAAGAAGAAGGATTTGAGGTTGAAAAATTAGGTACTGAAATACAAAATAAATATGGAGAAAAACTACCTAATAAACCATTAGAAGAGTTAATAGACACAAGTAACATTCATGGGTGGTTACAAAATCAAATTCACTGCGCTGAAAGAAGAATGGCAGCGTGGACAAAATTATTAGTAGAAGCAGATGAAAAAAATTATTCTAAATTAGAAGAAGTTTATAAATCACAGGGGATAGTAGCAGCTAATGAAATAAAATCAGAAGGTAAGTCGCCATCTAAACCAGAAGAATTATTTAACTGCATAAATGACTATATTTTAGATGGAATGCCTTGTGATAGAGTTAATGAAGTTATATGCAAAGATGAAGATAAAATAGAATGGGTACAAAGAATTTGTGTTCATAAAGATATATGGGAAGAGGTAGGATGTAACGTAGATTATTTTTATGATTTAAGAAATACTTGGATAAAATATTTTATAAAGGAGCTAAATAATGACTACGAATATGACTTACAAGATGGAAATAAAAAAGCAATAAAAAGGAGATAAATCAATGAGTGGAATTGAATTATTAATAGAAGAACACAAATATGTAAAAAGAATGCTTCTAGTAATAAGAAAAGCATGTTTTAAATTAGTAGAAGATGGACAAATTAATTATGATGATTTTAAAAGTATGATAAATTTTGTGAAAAATTTTGCAGATAATCATCACCACAAAAAGGAAGAAATGTTTTTGTTTAATAAAATGGTAGAAAATTTAGGAGAAACGGGTAAAAACATAATTACCCACGGTATGTTAGTAGAACATGATTTAGGTAGAAATTATATAAGAAACTTAGAATTAGCTTTAAATCAATTAAAAAATGGAAATAAAGAAGCAAAATTAGATGTTGTAGCAAATGCTATTTCATACGCAACTTTATTAGAAAATCATATTCATAAAGAAGATAACGTAATATTTACTTATGCAAAGAGAACATTAGATGAAAAATTACTGAAATTAATAGATAAAGAATGTTTTGAATATGAAGAAAAAAATTCTATTACTAGGGAAGAAAATATTGTTATACTTAATAATCTAGAAGAAAAATATATAAAATAAAAAATTTAAAACAATAAGGAGATTAAAACTATGATAACTAAAAATAATACAATTGGTGAAATAATTCAAATGAATCCAGCAGCAGCTGAAATACTAATGAGATTTGGAATGGGATGCATAGGTTGTCCTTCGGCTCAAGTTGAAACTTTAGAACAAGCTTCTGAAGTACATGGAATAAATTTAGAAGAATTATTAGCTGCATTAAATGCATAATAACAATATTAAGCTCTTAGGAAAAATCCTAAGAGCTTTTTATATAACATTTTGTTTTAATAATTAATGATGTTTAATTTCACATAGCAATTCTAATATTCAAATGAGTTTTCCAAATCATAATTACAATTTTATAGCCGAAACAATTTCTATACAGACCTACATTAAACTACATATAAGTAGAAAGATATAATCATTTTTACAAATTAGCTTTTGTAACATAATAACTATTATATATTTATAAATAAAATTTGAAATGATATACTAAAAAATAGAAAGATAGAAAATACTAAAAAGAGATACTTAAATAAGGAGATTATATTATGGATATAGAAAAAAGAATATCTGAACTTATTGATTTAATAAATTACCACAATGAAAAATATTATAACGAAGATACACCAGAAATAGATGATTTTGAGTACGATAATTTAATGAAAGAATTAATCAAGTTGGAAGAGGAAAATCCAATGCTAAAGAGGGTTGATTCTCCATCAAATAGAGTAGGAGGAAAGGCTCTAGATAAATTTGATCAAATAGTACATAAATATCCTATGTTAAGCTTATCAAATGCATATTCAGCACAAGACTTAAGAGATTTTGACAGAAGAGTTAGAGAAGCTGTGTCGGGAAAAGTAGAATACGTTGTAGAGTTTAAAATAGATGGATTATCAGTAAGTCTTACTTATGAAAATGGAGAGTTTGTAAAAGGTGCTACTAGAGGTGATGGTGTAGTAGGAGAAGATATAACTAAGAATTTAATGACAGTAAAATCTATACCTTTAAAAGTAGATTATAAAGATGAATTAATAGTAAGAGGAGAGGTTTATATTTCAAAAGATAATTTTGAAAAAATAAATAAACAACAAGAGGAATCTGAACAACCTTTATATGCGAATCCAAGAAATTTAGCTGCTGGTTCTCTAAGACAATTAGATCCCAAATTAACAGCTAAAAGACCTCTTGATATATTTATATTCAATTTAGAACATTTAGCTGCTGATGACTGTAAAACTCACAGTGGTTCTCTTGAATTACTAGACAAATTGAGATTCTCTGTAAGTCCAGATTTCAAAGTGTTTGATAATATTGAAGATATTATAAAACATATAGAATACTGGACAGAACACAGAGAAGAATTAAAATATGGAATAGATGGAATGGTTATTAAAGTCAATAACTTTGAACAGAGAGAGCAAATGGGGTTCACAGCAAAAAGTCCAAGATGGGCAATTGCTTATAAATTCCCGGCTGAAAGGAAAACAACAAAATTATTGGATATAATTATAGAAGTTGGAAGAACAGGAAATATAACACCAACAGCTGTTTTAGAACCGGTTAAATTAGCGGGAACAACAGTAAGTAGAGCAACATTACACAACGAAGATAATATAAAAGAAAAAGATATAAGAATTGGTGACATGGTTGTAGTTCAAAAAGCTGGAGATATCATACCACAAGTTGTGGAAGTTGATAAAGAAGCTAGAACAGGTGAAGAAGTAGTTTTTGAAATGCCTCACAAATGTCCTGTTTGCGGGGAGGCGACTGTAAGACTAGAGGGAGAAGCAGCAGTGAAATGCATAAATATGTCTTGTCCCGCTCAAATTAGAAGAGGTATTATTCACTTTGTTTCTAGAGATGCCATGAATATAGATGGCCTAGGTGAGTCAATAATAACATTACTACTAGAAAAAAAACTTATAAAAGATGTTTCTGACCTATATTATCTTAAAAAAGAAGATGTAGTAAACTTAGAAAGAATGGGAGAAAAATCAGCAACAAATCTTATAAATGCTCTAGAAAAATCTAAGACAAATGACTTATACAGATTAATAAATGGACTAGGAATAAAACATATAGGCGTTAAAGGAGCAAAAATTATTGCAAATGAATTTAAGGATTTGGATATAATAATGAATTTAAATGCAAGTCAATTAATCAACTTAGAGGAATTTGGAGAAACTATGGCTGATAGTGTGGTTGAATTTTTCAAAGAAGAAAAAAATATTACTGTAATAGAAAAATTAAAAAATGCAGGTGTAAATATAAAAATAATTGATAATGATAATGAAGGTGCTATAAAAGTATTTGATAAAATGAAAATTGTATTAACTGGAACCTTGCCAACGCTTAAGAGAAACGATGCAAAAGATATAATAGAAAAGTTAGGTGGAAAAGCAACTTCAAGTGTTAGTAAGTCAACATCCTTTGTTCTTGCAGGAGAAGAAGCTGGTTCAAAACTTACAAAAGCAAATGAACTAGGAGTGAAGGTAATAGATGAAGAAACTTTCATTAGCTTATCTAAATTATCTTCTAAAGAAGAAGTATTAGAAAGTTTGAAATAATGGAAAAATTATATACATAATATGTTTGAATAAAGGAGCCATTATTTTGTAGTAAATTAAATTGAATAGTGCTAAAATTATAACTATGAATAGATTAGAATAAATATTGAAATAATAGATATTTAAAAAACTAAACTAAAAGATTCTAATATAATAAGCAAAGTAAATTTTAAGGGCGGATTTATCCGAAGCAGATTTTAATTAAAAGATATGTCTGAAGCTGTAGCAAGGATATATGTTGACGTTATGAGTAAAGCGAATTTTGCAAGAAAGGAAAAACAATGATTAGAATTGATGGGAGAAAATTTGATCAAATTAGAGATGTAAAAATCACAAGAAACTTCACAAAGTATGCAGAAGGTTCTGTTTTAATAGAAATGGGAGAAACAAAAGTTGTATGTACAGCTTCAATAGAAGATAAAGTGCCTCCTTTTTTAAGAAATACTGGAACGGGTTGGATAAATGCAGAATATTCAATGTTGCCTAGATCAACTCAACAAAGAAAAATAAGAGACTCTTCAAAGGGAAAAATTGATGGAAGAAGTCAAGAAATACAAAGATTAATAGGTAGAGCAATAAGATCTGTTGTAGATTTAAATAAACTTGGAGAGAGAACTATTTGGGTTGACTGTGACGTTATTCAAGCTGATGGAGGAACTAGAACTGCATCTATTACAGGAGCATTTGTAGCTGTTGCTGAAGCAATTTATAAATTATATAGTGATGGACTAATCAAAAAAATGCCTATACAAAACTTTGTGTCTGCTATAAGTGTTGGTATAGTTAATGATGAATGTTTACTTGATATATGCTACGAAGAAGATTCAAATGCACAAGTAGACATGAACATAATAATGACTGACAGATGTGAGTTTGTAGAAGTTCAAGGTACAGGAGAAGAAAGACCTTTTTCTAGAAAAGATTTAAATAAGCTGTTAGAACTGGGAGAAAAAGGGAATAAAGAACTTATAAGGATACAAAGAGCAGCATTAGGAGAGATTGCTGATGAAATATTAGGTATGGATTATGGCAATGATATAGTTATTTCTACAGGAAATGCACATAAATTAGAAGAAATAGGTGCAATACTGAGAGATTTAGATTATAATATATATTCTCTTAAAGATGTTAATTTAGGCAATTTAGATATTGAGGAAAATGGTAAAACATTTGAACATAATGCCTTAATAAAAGCAAGAACTGTTGCTAAACTTACTAATAAGATAACAATAGCTGATGACTCAGGATTAGAAGTAGATGCCATAGGCAAAAAGCCGGGGATTTACTCCGCTAGATATGCTGGAGAAAATGCAACAGATGAAGAAAATAGAGAAAAATTATTAAAGGCTTTAAAAAACACTCCAATAAGTCACAGATCTGGAAGATTTGTTTGTTGTATAGCAGTAGTATTTCCAGATGGTAAAGAATTTGTAGTTAGAGGAACTTGTGAAGGAACTATAGCGTTCGAAGAAAAGGGTAAAAATGGATTTGGATACGATAGTTTATTCTTAGTTGATAATTACAATAAGACTTTTGCAGAATTACCAGCAGCAGTTAAAAATGGTATAAGTCATAGAGCTAAAGCTTTAGAACTTATGAAGGAAGAACTTTCAAGAAGAGTTATAAGATAATAAAGGATAAAATATATGAAAATAGGAATAATTAGTGATACTCATGGAGATATGAGAACTATAGATAAAGCAATTCCATATTTAAGTAAATGCGATTTAATCATACATGCTGGTGATTATATTGAAGATGCAGAATACATATATTATTCAACAGATGTGAAAGTTAAAAGTGTAAAAGGAAATTGTGACTCATATAATATTGATGGACAATATGAATTGAAATTTTCAGTTAGAAATAAAAATTTCTTTGTGTGTCATGGTCATAATCATGATGTTAAAATGGATATTAACTCATTATATAAATTTGCAAAAGATAACAAAATTGACTTTATAGTATTTGGACACACTCATATTCCAATATATGAAACAATCGACAATATTACTTTTATAAATCCAGGTAGCCTTACATATCCAAGAGGTGGAAGTGATAGATCTTTTGGAATATTAACACTGGATGATAATATTTCATATGAAGAAATAAAAATATAAACAAGAAGTGTTGAAATTAAGGGAACACTTGTAAATAAAAAACCTTGTATGATATAATTAAAGAGTTACCTATAAATTAGAATTATAATTTATAAAAATCATTACATAAGATATTTAGGAGGATAAAGTTAATGAAAGTAGAATTAATTAAAACAGAAGGCAATAAAGTAAGTTTTAAATTAACTGTAGATAACGATAAATTTGAATCAGCAATAGTTAAGGCTTACAATAAGAATAAAGGGAAATACAATATACCAGGATTCAGAAAAGGTAAAGCACCTAGAAAAATAATCGAAACTAACTACGGAAAAGGTGTATTCTATTCTGATGCAATAGACATACTATTCCCAGAGGTATATCCATCTGCTATAGATGAATTAAAAATAGATCCAATTGATGCTCCATCAATAGATATAGAAGAAATAAGTAAAGACAACGGATTAGTTATATTAATTGATGTAGAAGTTAAACCATCTTTTGAATTAGGTGAGTACAAAGGTGTTGAAGTAGAAAAAGTTGAAGAAACTATAAACGAAGACGCTGTTACTGCTAAATTAGAAGAAATGAGAGAAAAAGGATCTAGATTAGTATCTGTAGAAAGAGAAATAGCTAATGGAGATACTGTAAACATAGATTTCGAAGGATTTGACGGAGAAGTTGCTTTCGAAGGTGGAAAAGGTGAAAACTATGACCTAGTTATAGGATCAGGATCATTCATACCAGGATTTGAAGAGCAATTAGTTGGTAAAAAAGTTGGAGAAGAATTAGAAGTTAATGTTACTTTCCCAGAAGAATACCATGCTGAAAACTTAGCTGGAAAACCAGTTGTTTTCAAAGTAAAAGTAAATGATGTAAAAGTAAAAGAATTACCAGAGTTAAACGATGAGTTTGCTGCTGATACTACTGAGTTCAACACTTTAGAAGAATTAACAGCTGATGTAAAAGCTAAAGTTGAAGCAGAAGCTGCAGAAGCTGCTAAAAATGAATTAAGAAACAGAGTTATAGAAAAGGTTGTAGCTAATACAGAAGTAGAAGTTCCAGAAGCTATGGTTAAAAATGAAATAGAAAATCAAATGATGGAGCTTAACTATCAATTACAATACCAAGGATTTGGAATGGAGCAATTCTTACAAATGACTGGTAAAACTATGGAAGAATTTAAAGCTGAATTCACTGCTAACAGAAGAGATGAAGCTGTAAAAAATGTTAAAACTTCATTAGTTATAGAAGCAATAGCTAAAGCTGAAGATGTTCAAGTTAGTGAAGAAGAAGTTGATGCAGAAGTTCAAAAAATGGCTGAAGCTTACAACATGACTGTTGAGCAAGTTAAGGAAGCTTTAAGACCTACTGACCTAAAAGATATGGAAGGTCAATTAAAAATAAGAAAAACTATAGATTTATTAGTTGATAGTGCTAAAATAGCTTAATTCTTTACAGTAGTCCCCTCGGACTACTGTAAATTATATATTAAACATTCAGAGGGGGTATGATTTATGGCATTAGTACCTACAGTAGTAGAACAAACAGGAAGAGGAGAAAGAGCCTATGATATATATTCTAGATTATTAAAAGATAGAATAATATTTTTAGGTGATGAAGTAAATGATGTAACTGCTGGGCTTGTAGTAGCTCAACTACTTTTCTTAGAAGCTGAAGACCCAGATAAAGACATACATCTATATATAAATTCCCCAGGTGGAAGCGTTACAGCAGGTATGGCTATATATGATACTATGCAATATATTAAACCTGATGTAAGCACAATATGTATAGGTATGGCAGCATCTATGGGTGCATTTTTACTAAATGCTGGAGCAAAAGGAAAAAGATACGCTCTTCCAAACAGTACAATAATGATACATCAACCATTAGGTGGTGCAAAAGGTCAAGCAACAGATATAGAAATTCATGCTAAATGGATTTTACAAATAAAAGAAAGATTAAATCAAATTCTTTCTGAAAGAACAGGTCAACCATTGGATAGAGTAAAGGCTGACACTGAACGTGACAACTTTATGAGTGCAATGGAAGCCAAGGAATATGGGTTAGTTGACCAAGTCATAGAGAAAGCCCATAGTTAGGAAAGAGGTGCTTGTTATGTCAAAATACGAAGAAAAAAGACAACTGAAATGTTCATTCTGCGGGAAAACACAAGATCAAGTAAGAAGATTAATTGCAGGTCCTAACGTTTATATATGTGATGAATGTGTAGAACTTTGTGATGAAATCATTCAAGAAGAAATTGAAGAAACAATGGAAGAGGATACTACATCTCTACCAAAACCTAAAGAAATGATGGATATTCTTAATGACTATGTAATTGGTCAAGAAAGAGCTAAAAAAATATTATCAGTTGCGGTTTATAACCACTATAAAAGAATATATAGTAAAAAATCTACAACTAAAGATATAGAAATACAAAAGAGTAACATCCTTTTACTTGGACCAACAGGTTCTGGAAAGACACTACTTGCTCAAACTTTAGCTAGAACACTAAATGTTCCATTTGCAATGGCAGATGCTACTTCTTTAACAGAAGCAGGATATGTAGGTGAAGACGTTGAAAATATACTATTAAAACTTATCCAAGCAGCTGATTTTGACATAGAAAAAGCAGAAAGAGGAATAATCTACATTGATGAAATAGATAAAATTGCTAGAAAGTCAGAAAATCCATCTATTACGAGAGATGTAAGTGGTGAAGGCGTTCAGCAAGCTCTTTTAAAAATTCTAGAAGGAACTGTAGCTAATGTTCCTCCACAAGGAGGAAGAAAACATCCTCATCAAGAATTCCTAAAAATAGATACTACTAACGTATTATTTATTTTAGGTGGTGCCTTTGACGGTATAGAAAAAATAATTCAAAGACGTGGAACAGAAAAAACAGTAGGATTTGGTGCCAAAATTGAAAGTAAGAAAGATACAGATTTAGGAAAAATATATGCAAAAGTTCTTCCTGAGGACTTACTTAAATTTGGTATAATACCAGAATTTATAGGTAGAATACCTGTAGTTGCTACATTAGAGTTACTAGATGAAGATGCTTTAATGAGAATTCTGCAAGAACCTAAAAATGCACTAGTTAAACAATATAAAAAATTATTTGAGATAGATAGTGTTGATTTAGAATTCGATGACGATGCTCTAAGAGCTATAGCTAAAAAAGCTATAGATAGAAATACTGGAGCCAGAGGTCTTAGAAGTATAGTTGAGAGTGTTATGATGGAGACTATGTATGAAATTCCATCAAGAGAAGACATCAAAAAAGTAATAGTTACGAAAGAATCTGTTGCTGATGACACACAACCAATTATGGTTCTTAAAGATAAAGAAGAAAGTGCATAATTAATATAAAAAGGAGCTTATATATTAATAAGCTCCTTTTAATTTCCAACTGCTTGATAAAGGTGTTTTGACAACTTGTAACTTAAACAAGATGATTATTAAATTTAGTTTTATTATGCTAAATTAATACGTACTTTATATGTAGCTTTGATTATGAACAAAATAAATATTTATAAATGAATTATTATTTTATTAATATAGCATAATAAAATTAACCTAGATTATGCATATTGCTATGTTGATTTGTGTTGAAAATTAACATACATAAATATATAATATAAAAAGCAAAGAAAATAGCACTTTAAGGAGTGATAATGATGGAACAAAATTATACTAAAATTGACCATGAGTTACCATTGATACCTTTAAGAGGATTAGCCATATTTCCATATATGATATTAAACTTTGATATAGGCAGAGAAATGTCATTAAAAGCATTAGATCAAGCTATGTTAGAAGATGAATTAGTATTTTTAACTTCACAAATAGAAGCAGAAATAGATGAACCTACAACAGAAGATTTTTATCATGTTGGGACTATTTGTAAAGTTAAACAAGTTATCAAACTACCTGGAGATACAGTTCGTGTTTTAGTAGAAGGAGTATCTAGAGGTAAAGTTAAAGAAATAGACGAAGAAGATGGATACTTTAAAGCAGTAGTAGAAGAGATAATATACGACCAAGAAAACGAAGAGGTAGATATAGAAGTAGAGGCATTTGTAAGAAATGTTTTTGATGCATTCGAAGAATACATAAATATAGGAAATAGAGTTTCACCAGAAATATTAGTATCTCTTGGGGAAATAGAAAATGTTGATAGATTTATAGATACTATTGCATCGAATATTTACCTAAAAGCAGAACAAAAGCAAGAGATTCTTGAAGAGTTTGATATAGTTAAAAGACTAGAGTTATTATATAAAATTCTCTTAGAAGAAATAGACATTCTAAAAATAGAAAAGAAAATAACTCTAAGGGTTAAGAAACAAATGAACAAGGTTCAAAAAGAATACTATCTTAGAGAACAATTAAAAGCTATACAAAAAGAATTAGGAGAAGATGAAGACTTAACTTCTGAAGTTGAAGAATATAAAGAAAAACTTAAGAAAATTAAAGCGCCTAAAGAAACAAAGGAAAAAATAGAAAAAGAAATCAATAAATTTTCTAGAACATCTCCACAGTCTCCAGATTCGTCAGTAAGCAGAACATATTTAGATACTATATTCTCGCTACCATGGAACAAAGAAACAAGGGATAAACTTGATTTAAAAAATGCTAAAGAAATTTTAGATGAACAACATTATGGATTAGAAAAAGTTAAGGATAGAATATTAGAATACTTAGCTATAAGAAAATTATCTAAATCACTAAAAGGACCAATAGTTTGTTTAGTTGGGCCTCCAGGTGTTGGTAAAACTTCCATAGCAAAATCTATAGCAGAAGCATTGGGTAAAAAATTTGTAAGAATATCTTTAGGTGGAGTAAGAGATGAAGCTGAAATAAGAGGTCATAGAAGAACTTATGTAGGCTCTATACCAGGTAGAATAATTAATGGTATAAAAGAAGCTCAAACTAAGAATCCAGTGTTCTTATTAGATGAAATAGATAAAATGGCAGCTGATTATAAGGGAGATCCATCTTCAGCCATGCTTGAAGTTTTAGATCCAGAACAAAATAAAACATTTGTTGACCATTATTTAGAAGTACCTTTTGATTTATCAAAAATATTATTTGTTACTACAGCAAATAGTCTAAGTACAATACCAGGCCCATTACTGGATAGAATGGAAATAATAGAAGTATCAGGTTATATTGAAGAAGAAAAACTTAATATAGCACAGAAATACTTACTTCCAAAACAAACTAAAGAAAATGGATTAAAAGAAGGATTTGTAACAATAGAAGAATCAGCAATGAGAGATATAATAAACTATTACACAAGAGAAGCAGGAGTTAGAACTTTAGAGCGAACTATAGGTAAGGTTTGTAGAAAAATTGCTAAAAAATTCGTTGAAGATTCATCACTAGAAAGTGTTTTAGTAACTTCTAAAGATTTAGAAGTATATCTAGGAAGAGATAAATATATACATGATTTAGCAGGAACGAAACCAGAAGTAGGTGTAGTAACAGGTCTTGCGTGGACTTCAGTAGGTGGAGTTACACTTCCTGTAGAAGTAAATGTATTAAAAGGAAAAGGACAAATTGTATTAACAGGATCCCTTGGTGATGTAATGAAGGAATCGGCTAGAACAGGTATATCTTATATAAGATCTATATCAGATAAATTTGATATAGACCAAGATTTCTACAAAACAGAAGATATTCATATACATTGTCCAGAAGGAGCAACTCCAAAAGATGGTCCATCTGCAGGTGTAACTATGGCTACTGCAGTAATTTCTGCATTAACTAAAATTCCTGTTAGATGTGATGTAGCTATGACTGGTGAAATAACTCTTAGAGGTAGAGTAATGGTTGTAGGTGGAGTTAAAGAAAAGGTACTTGCGGCACATAGAGCTGGAATTAAAAAAGTCTTAATACCAAGAGAATGTGATGCTCAATTAGATGAAATACCTGAAAATGTAAAAGAAAAACTAGAGATTGTTCTTATTGACCACATGGATCAAGTTTTAGAACATGCTTTAGTAAAAGACGGTGATAAAAATGAAAATTAGAAGTTCAGAAATAGTAGTAAGTGCAATTAAAAAAGATCAATATCCTGCAGAAGGACTTCCAGAAATAGCTTTAGTTGGAAGGTCTAACGTGGGAAAATCTTCAGCTACAAATGCTTTATTAAACAGAAGAAATTTTGCTAGAACAAGTCAAACTCCTGGTAAAACAAGAACTATAAACTTTTATAAAATAAATGAAGAGTTTTATTTTGTCGACCTCCCTGGTTATGGTTATGCTAAGGTATCAAAATCAGAAAAGGACAAATGGGGAGTTATCATGGAAAGATATTTACAAGATAGACCAGAATTATGTGCTATTTTCTTACTTGTAGATATAAGACATGAGCCAACAAATGATGATGTTATGATGTATGAATGGATAAAGCATTTTGGATATAACTGTGTTATTATAGCAACAAAAGCAGATAAAATATCTAGAGGCCAATATCAAAAACATATAAGTGTAATAAGAAAAAAATTACAACTTGAAAAAGATGAAAAAGTTCTACCTCTTTCTTCTTCAAAGAAAACTGGAGTAGAGGATGTATGGAATGAAATAATAGCTCAATATGAAGAACATGGTTATGAAATAAGGGTTGACTAGTATAAAATTGTGCTAAAATGTGAATTAACATTTTAGCACAATTTTTTTATTGAAAAAATTATAATCCTAAAAAAATAATTTAATCAAAATAAATACTATAGTTTATAAAAGTTTAGACGTATTATTAATAAATATAAACATTATAATTATGAGACAGAAAAACAAATAAACTATTTAGAAATATATATAAATTTAAGAATATAGGAGTATGATAATGCAATATACAGAGAGTGTTAGTCAAACAAAAATATTATTAGAATCGGGAACTAATGAACTTGAAATAATGGAGTTTACAATAGGTGAAGAATTATTTGGAATAAACGTAGCGAAAGTACGTGAGATATTAAGAGCTCAAGAAGTAAAAAAAATGCCAAACTCACATGAGGTAGTAGAAGGAATATTTAAGCCAAGAGATGAAATAATAACTGTTATAGATTTAGGTAAATATTTAAATATACCTAGAACTGGCAGTGGGACACATGATATTTTTATAAAAACTAATTTTAACAAATTAGTTTTTGCTTTTCATGTTGAAGCAGTTGTTGGAATCGGTAGAGTTTCGTGGGAAAAAATAAGAAAGCCTGATAAAATCATATATGGTGGTGGAGAAGGCGTTGCAACAGGTATTGCTGAACATAATGATAAATTAATAACTATACTAGATTTTGAAAAAATAGTAGCTGAAATAAGTCCTGAGTCTAGTATTCAATATGATGAGATAGATAAACTAGGAAAACGAGAAGACTCTTATATGCCTATATTAATAGTTGAAGATTCAACACTACTTTCAAAAATGATATGTGATTGTATGAATAAAGCGGGCTATAGAAATATAATAAAAATGGATAATGGTCAGGATGCATGGAAATATTTAAGTGAAGTTAAAGAAAGCAATGAACCTGTTTCAAATCATGTAACATGTATTATATCTGACATAGAGATGCCTTTAATGGATGGCCATAGATTAACTAAACTGGTAAAAGAAGATCACGATCTTAAAAACATACCTCTTATATTATTTTCATCACTAATAAGTAATGAAATATATGCAAAGGGAAAAGAGCTAGGAGCAGATGAACAAATAACAAAACCAGAGATTGGTAATCTTGTTAGTGTTGTTGATAGGCTTATAAATAAGTAATATTATTATATATTTAAAAATTAACTCATATTATACTTACATGAAGCATTATAAAATTAATGCTTTTGTAGTTAATATGAGTATTTTTATATAAAATAATATGTAATCTAGATTTTCTACATATATTATATAAATAACAGAAAAGGGGTAACCAAATGGTTGCCAATATAATAATATAAAAGGTAGAACATTTTAGGGGGCATGAATATGAAAGGCAAAATTAGAAAGATATTTCCAGGAGCAAATACGAGTAACGGATTTTATTCCTATTTTGATTATATTATTCCAAAAGATGTGAATAGAATATTTTGTTTAAAAGGAGGTCCTGGAGTTGGAAAATCATCTCTAATGAAAAAAGTAGCACGTGACTTTTCAGAAAGAGGATATGATGTAGAAGTATTTCCATGTTCATCTGATCCGAGTTCGTTAGACGCAGTTGTAGTAAAAAAACTAAAAATTGTATTGTTAGATGCAACAGCACCACATGTTGTTGATCCTAAAATACCAGGTGCTATAGACGAAATAGTTAATTTTGGTGATTTTTGGAATGTAGATAATTTAGAAAAAAATAAGGAAGAAGTGGTTGAGTGTAATAAAGAAATAGGAGCATGTTTCCAAAGGGCATTTAAATACTTAAAGGCAGCAGAGCCTATTTTTTATGACATAGAAAGCAAAAATATGGATATAATGGATTTTGGTAAACTTAACAAATTTACAGATGAATTTATGGAAAAAATATTTAAAGGAATAGAAAATAAAGAGGAATTATCTGATCCTAGACATTTATTTGGAACAGCAATAACTCCAATTGGACATATTGACTATTCAGATAGCTTGCTTCAAGATGCTAAAAAAGTTTATTATCTTGATGGAAAAATAGGTTATGGAAAGACCACTTTTTTAAAGCGAATATACGATAAAGCAATATTAAAAGGACTAAAAGTAGAAGTATTTCACTATCCTCTTATACCAGAAAAAATAGAATCAATAATGATTATAGATTTGGGAATAGCAATAACTACAAGTTCTTTATTTAAAGATAAAGATGTAATTAACCTAGGAAAATTTATAGATAAAGAAAAAATAGATAATCACAAAGAAGAACTAGAAGTAGATGAAAAAATATTAGATGAATTAATTAATTATGCTATTTCTAATTTGAAAAAAGCAAAATCAAATCATGATGTAATTGAAAGTTACTATATACCAAATATGGATTTTGATAAGGTTAATCAGTTGAAAGAGGAATTAATAGAGCGAATTCTAAAATATGAAAATAAATAGTTAAGATAAAAAGCTATGATGTAAAATGAAAAAATTCATTTTAATATCATAGCTTTTATTATTTTGGTTAAAATAAGAGTTTATATCTGTATAAATAAGAACTTAAGTGTTGATAATCATAGTAGATATTCATTGTAATGGAGGTGATTAAAATTACAACATCAGAAGTAGATTTGTCCATATTAGTACCAGAAAAGCTTGCAAGAAAATATAATTTGTTTCCTATGGAGCTAAATGAAGATTATTTAATAATAGGAATAGAAAAAGAAAACATATATGCAGCTCAAGATTTAAAGTTGGTCACAGGAAAGAACATAATTCTAAAACAAGTATCAAGAGAAGATGTTTTAGAAAATATTGAATTATGTTATGGCGATTCAATTGATATAGATGATGATTATGCTAACTATTTATTTCAAGATATTCTACAAAAAGCTGTAAAAGAAAAAGCCAGCGATATACATATTGAACCTTTTAGTGAGTTATTAAAAATTCGTATGAGAGTGGATGGCAATATGAAGGAAATGTTGAATTTAGAACTGGATCTATATCCACCCCTTGCATCTGTAATAAAATACAAAGCTAATATGGATATTACAGAAAAAAGATTACCTCAAGATGGAAGAATAGACGTGAAAATTAAGGATTCATTAGTAGATATTAGGATTTCAACTGTGCCAACCACTTATGGCGAAAAAATAGTGCTTAGACTTTTAAGTAGAGATTCTTTTCTTAAAACAAAAGAAGAACTGGGATTTTCTAAAGATGCTATAAAAAAAATTCAAGAAATAATAAATAAAAAGACAGGTATATTGCTTGTTACTGGTCCAACAGGAAGCGGAAAAACTACAACAGTATATTCTATTTTAAAGGATTTGAGAAATACAAGTAAAAATATTATGACAATTGAAGATCCTGTTGAATACAAAATGGAAGGTATAAATCAAATACAAGTAAATCACAAAGTAGGTCTCACTTTTGAAAAAGGGCTAAAAGCAATTCTAAGACAAGACCCAGATATTATTATGGTTGGTGAAATTAGGGATATAGAAACAGCAAAAACAGCTGTAAGAGCAGCTATTACAGGGCACTTGGTAATAAGTACTCTTCATACTAATGATGCAGTTTCATCTGTAGCTAGATTAATTGACATGGAAATTCCACCATACTTACTAAATGCATCTTTGATTGGAATTATATCTCAAAGATTAGTAAGAAAAGTATGTGAAAACTGTAGTAATGAAGTTATTATTAATCAAAATGAAAACAAATCAATTTATACAGTTATTCCTATTGGATGTGAAGAATGCTCATACACAGGATATAATGGTAGAACTGTAGCTTTTGAGATTTTGCCTATAGATGATGAAATACGAAATGCAATTCAAAAAAACAAAGAAGCAAAGGATATAAAAAGTATTGCTGTTAAAAAAGGAATGATTACATTTGAAGATACTTATTCTTATTTAATTAAAAATCAAATAACAACCCTAGAAGAAAGCATAATGAGTGAAGAAATTATTAATTAGGAGAAAAAATATTGTATAAATGCATAATTTATGATGAAGAAAATAATAGAAAAGTTTTAAAACTAGATATTGATAGTGAATACGAAGTATATTCTTATGCTGATAAAAACAGATTTAAAGTGGTAGATATTAAGGAACTAAAATCACTTTTTAAAGGTAGGAAATTAAAAAACAAGGATTTAAAAGTTTTTTCAAAAGAAATGAGTATTCTCTTAAAATCAGGATGCGAAATATCTAAAATTTTAAGAATACTAATAAATGAATCAAAGGATAAAGTAAGAATTGTACTAAAGAAAATACTTGGAGATATTGAAAGAGGTAATTCAATAAAAGAGTCTTTTGAAAATACGAAGGCATTCTCCAATTTTTATATAAGCATGATAGCAGCAGGAGAAATGAGTGGTAACTTAGATGATGTTATGGACAAACTAGCAATTTATTATGATAAAGAAAACAAATTGAATAATAAAATTATAAGTATATTAATTTATCCAACCATATTGATAATCACTATGATTATATCATTTATATTTATTTTACTTTTTTTAATCCCTAACTTTGAAGATATCTATGCAGATAATAACATGAAAACACCAGGATTAACTAAAATACTAATATTTATCTCTCATTTACTTAGAGATGATTTTCTTTTAATTATAATTGTTAATTTGATTTTAGTATGCGGATTAATATATCTCAAGAAAAGTAATGATAAGTTTAATGAAATGCTAAATAAGCTTTTATTTAAACTTCCAATTGTTAAAACGTATATGAAATTAATTATTAGTAACAAATTTATAAAAGCTTTATCAATTTTAATATCTAGTGGAATTCAAATTGTAGACTCTATTGAAACATCAGCAAAAGTAATGAGTAATGAATATATATATTTTAAAATATGTAAAGCAAATGAGCTTATTAAAAAAGGTAATAGCATAGGAGATTCTCTAAAAACAGTAGAGGAATTGCCATCCTTACTATTATCAATGATAACAATAGGAGAAGAAAGTGGAAAACTAGATACCGTTCTAAATACTGTCACTGAGTATTATGAAAATGAACTAGATTCAAAACTTGAAATTGGGACAAAATACTTTGAAAACTTTATCACTTTAGTTATAGGAGTAGCTGTAGGGATAATTGTTATATCTATGATGGTACCCATGTTTGATGCTGTATCAGCTATTTAAAAAAGGAGGAAATAGTAATGTTTAAATTAAAAAATAATAAGAAAAGAAGGGGATTTACTCTAATTGAAATGGTTATAGTCATTACTATAATAGGAATTTTATCTAGTATTGCAGTAACAAAATATTCAAAAGTTCAAGAAAATGCAAAGAAAAATGCTGATTATGCAACAGCAGCCAATTTGGCAACAGCAGCAATGATATCTATAAGCGATGGAAATACATCAGTTCAACCAAGCAACTTAGAAAGTGATGGATATATTCAATTTGTACCAGTTTCAAAATCGGTAAAAGGAAACGAGTTTGTTGTAACAGCACAAGGAGATTCTGTAACAGTTAAAATAGGTACTGAAACATTTTATCCAAAGCCTAATGAAACTAAGACAAATTAGTACCTCGACAATATAATTAATAATAAATTTGTGGAGGTGATTTTATCAAGGAATATCTTGTTGTAAATATTAATAATGAGAATACAGAAATACTATTAATAAGAAAAAATAGAAATAAGTATAATGTACATAATCAATTAACATATGAAAAGGGTAGCAGGTATTTAAATAATAAAAAGAATAATATGTACGAAGATGAATTAGTTGAAATAATAAAGGAAAATACAAATTATAAGTTAAAAAATATATATTTCAATATACAAAATGATGAAATTATTATTAGAAATATACCAAATATAAACTCTAAAAGACAAAAAGAAATTATTCAACTAATTAAATATGAAATAGGTGACCATACATCCTTATATTTACAAAATTATGTAATAAAATATAAAAAAATTATCAATACTAAGGGAAAGGGGTCAATACAAGGAATATTATTTCCCAAGAAATATGTAGACATATGCAAATCCATAAGTGAAAAGCTAAATATTAAGAAAAAGCATTTATATATTAATTTTGACATTTTACAAAAACTGATTGATATGAAAGTTATTGATTTATTGCAAGATAATTATGAAAAAATAACTATAATAGAAAATAGAAAAAAAGATATGGTTTTAAATACAGTTTGTAATAAAAAAATTATTGAATCTTATGTGATGGATAAAGCTAATAGCCAGTGTTCTATTAATCAATTTTCATATGATAATACATACTATTATGGAATAAATGATGATTTTATAAAGAGTTTACAAATACAAAAATTAGATCTGAAGAATAAATTAGTTTTAAATAATAATGAAAAAATTGTAGATATAACAGTAGACAATTTATTAGCTTGGGGGATGATAGTATAAATGAAAAAGAATAAAAGTATCAATTTTTTGAAAGAAGAAAAACAAGAAGAAAAAATTTTTAAGTGCACTGTAATAATATTAATGTACTTATTAATTATTCAAACTTATACAAATATAAAAGCTGTTAACAATTTAAAAGAAGAAATCAATTACACTAAATTAATGACTCAATCTAATGAAGTACTAAAATCGGAAAATAAAAAGAGTACATTAATAAAAGATACAAATAAAATATATGATTTGTTAGGCTTTTCAAATGTAGAGAAACTATCAGTTGAAAATAATAAAGTAAGTATAGAAGGTAAATGTAAAAACTTAAAAAAATTAGATGAATTAAAATCTATGGATAATATAAAAAATTTTTCTATAGCTAGTGTGGAAAATAAAAATAATAAATTATATTTTCATGCAGTATACGAAATAGGAGGTTCTGAATAATTTTGAAGAATAAAAAAGAATTTAAAAAAATATGCATAGCCATAATAACATTTACAGTAGTTAGTATTGCTGTTTCTTATCCTATGAACAATAAAATTAATGCTTTAGAACAGGAAAAAACTAAGCTAACAGAAACTAAACCTCAATATAAAGGGGACTGTTATGATGAAACAATGGATTTAAGTGATGATATAGTAATTAAGATAATTGGGAAAATGGATCCTAGTTTAGATATTAATTTTGTTAATAAATTTGATGAAACTGATGAAAACAATAAATCATATTCCTCAATTGAATTAAGTGTATCTGGAAATTTAGATAAAATTAAAGAAATAGAAAGTGTTTTAAATGATTTGAATCTAAATTATAAAATAGAAAAGATGGATATAAAAAATGCTAAAGATGAAAAGGGAAATGAGAAGAATTATGTAGATTGCATGATGACGTTTAAAGTCATATAAAGGAATATGATAAGGTAATAATTTATGAATTGGAGTTTTATGAAAGTTTACAATGAAAATGGTAGTACGATTGTTAATAAATTTAAAAGGATAATAGGCTAATTTCTAGAAAATTATTATTAAAGTATGGAAGTCTAAAAGATTATATGAAACTATAAAAAGCAAACTTACAATAATAATTAACAATATAAATGAATGATAAATTCTAATATAGGATCAAGTATATATTGCCGTGCTTAAAAATAGTAAAGGAGTGAAGATAACTTGATAGGTAGAAATGAACTATGTCCTTGTGGTAGTGGTAAAAAGTATAAAAAATGTTGCTTACAAAAAAATCAGTTAGTAGAGTTTACAAGAAACAAAATATTATATGCAAAAGGTCTGTATAAAAATATGGAAAATAAAATATATGAATATTCTAAGACATCAAGTTTCTATAGTGATAGAGAAGAGTGTGGGAAGAGATTTCATATTTCACAAGAAAGTAACTCTAAAATAGACAGGCTATATAATACATATTTTATGTATGATTATAGAAACAATAAGGGAAATACTATAATTAAAATGTTTATAGACGATAATAAACTAACTTTAAGTAAAAATCAAATAACTTTATTATCAGCAATGCTTAAAGCTAATATAAGTATATTTAAAATTGAAAATATAGGAATTACAAAATCAATAATTAGGGACTATTTTAATGATAATAAAATAGTAGTGGAAGATATTGATGCTTTCAAAAACTTAAATGTAGGAGAAAGTATAATTGTAAGAGTGGTAAATGTTCAAGGAATGAACATATTAGTTGATGAATGTATAAAGGTATCAGATAAAAACTTAAAAATTATACTTGATAATGTTAAGCAATTATATAAATCTAACAGCAAAAAAGCAAAGAGTATAAAAGAATTTGTAATTTATAATAGTGAAATAATTTATAAGTTTGGACAACAAATACTATTAAATAATAAATCACATATTTCAAACCCATTAAATACTCAGGTTAAAAATGAAATAGTAAGCAAAGATAGCAATAATTCAGATGTAAACATATATGATGCATTAAGACATAACATGGAAGAAAAATACCTACAAAAAGGATTAGATTTATGGAAAGAGTTTATTAAATCCAATAAATCTATAAAAGGTAGCGAAAATGGATGGGCTGCTGCAATAGAATATTATATTAAAAAAGATGCAGGAGAAATTATAACTCAAGCCCAAGTATCTGAAAAATATGAAATAAGTCCTCGTACCTTAGGTAAAAGATATAAAGAATTACGAGCATCATAAAATTTATTACTATTAAAAATTAATTAGATTAATAAGAAAATACTATTAAATTTTATATTTAATAGTATTTTTGCGTTTAAAATATAAAAAGTTATAAAAAAAAGGTTTTAATATATTTAAAAGGTGATAAAATAATACATATATAATATAGAAAGAGGTAAAAATATGAGTCTTAGTTTAGGAAATGGAATTGCAGTATCAACTAACTATATAAAATCAAATCCAGCAGTGCCTGTATATAATGGTGAAGAAAGTCCTAGCAACTTATATGCTGTAATTTATCATATAGAAATAGGATACAATGAAGGTAAAGAACAAAAAGTAAAACAATACGTAATAATTGACTATAAAGACTTTGATTTATCTTCACAAAAGAAAGATGGATTATTAGATACAGCAAAGGAATACTGTAAAATGAAAGGCATACCTGAGGGAGATCAATTAGAGATAACATTATTAGACAATGATGAAGCTGAAGATTTCTTAGAAAAGGTATTTAATAATATGAAGGTTATAAGAGGTCTTATTACTAAAAGAGACTAAGAGTATTTAATAGCTAAAAATAAATAATAATTTTTAAAAATCAAAGGCATTGGAAACTCCCAGCTTTTGATTTTTTTTGAGTAATAAGAGTAATATTATTTTTTTAGTGGTAAACATAATAGGTAAGGAAAATAAACAATTACAATTAAGGAGAAAAAAATGTTAAGAGTATCCAATATAAAAATTAGTATTAATGATGATAAATCTAAAATACTAAAGTTAGTACTGAATAAATTAAAAATAAAAGAAAATGAGATAATTAAATATCATATTTTTAAAGAATCTATAGATGCAAGAAAAAAAGGAAAAATAGATTTTGTATACACTGTAGATGTAAAAGTTAAGAATGAAGAAAAGTTATTAAAAAAAGGACTAAAAGATGTAGTTGAAGTAAAACAACATAGTTATTTAGATGTTAAACATGGAAGTAATAAAATAAATCATAGACCAGTTGTTGTGGGAAGTGGACCGGCAGGTTTATTTGCATCTTTACTTTTGGCACAAAGAGGATACAATCCACTATTGCTTGAAAGAGGATTAGATGTGGATGAAAGAACAAAAGATATTAATAACTTCTGGAACAATAGAGTTTTTAAGAATAATTCAAATGTACAATTTGGAGAAGGTGGAGCAGGAACATTTTCAGATGGTAAGCTTACAACCAGAATAAAAGATATAAGGTGTAGAAAGGTTCTAGAAGAACTTGTAAACTTTGGATCGCCTGATGAAATATTATATTCTCATAAACCTCATGTGGGAACTGACATACTTAAAAATGTGGTAAAAAATATAAGAGAAGAAATAAAAAGATTAGGTGGAGAAGTAAGATTTAACACTCAAGTTACAGATATAGAATTAGAAAATGATAGTATAAGAGCTGTAATAGTAAATAATAAAGAAAAAATAGAATGTGACCATGTGATTTTTGCTGTAGGTCATAGTGCAAGAGATTCTTATGAAATGTTATATAGCAAAGGTGTGAGAATAATCCAAAAACCATTTGCTATTGGGGCAAGAATAGAACATCCACAAGTATTAATTAATAAATCTCAATATAAAGAGTTTTATGATCATCCAAGGCTTGGAGCGGCGGATTATAGATTAATAGAGCATACATCTAATGGAAGGACTGCATATTCATTTTGTATGTGTCCAGGAGGGACTGTAATAGCCTCTGCATCAAATGAATTTGAAGTAGTAACAAATGGTATGAGTGAGCATGCTAGAGATAAGGCAAATGCAAATAGTGCCTTCCTAGTTAATGTTACCCCAGAAGACTTTGGAAGTACTCATCCTTTGGCAGGTATTGAATTCCAAAGAAAATATGAAAAACTTGCTTATGAATTAGGTGGAAATAACTATAATGCACCAATGCAGTTAGTAGGAGATTTTTTAAATGATAAGATAACAACAGATATAGGAAAGGTTGAGCCTTCATACAAACCAGGTGTAACAGGCACTGATTTAAGACAGTGCCTACCAGAGTTTGTAACATCAACTATGAAAGAAGCATTGGTATCTCTTGATAGAAAATTAAATGGATTTGCTATGCATGACGCAGTATTAACCGGAGTGGAAACAAGGTCATCGGCACCAGTTAGAATTGTAAGAGATGAAGAAACGTTACAATCAGTAAGTACTAAAAATTTATATCCTTGTGGTGAAGGTGCGGGCTACGCAGGAGGAATAGTTACAGCTGCTGTTGATGGTATAAAATGTGCAGAGAAAATAATTGGAAATTATTGTCCTATTGTTAAATAATTTTAACAATAATGGGGGAATTGATAAAATTATTTAACAAAGATTTATGATATAATGTTTATGCATTAAATCATAAATACATAATTATAAAAAATTTTTTACGATTAAAAGCAAAATGTAATAATCAATGAACGAATGTAACTAAGGAGGAATAAAATTTGGAAATAATCATAGGTATTATGGGTGGATTAGGACTATTCCTATTTGGAATGAATCTTATGGGTGAAGCCCTAGAAAAAGCAGCTGGAAGCAAGCTTAAAAAAATCATAGAACTTCTAACTAGTAATATATTTATGGGAGTTCTTATTGGGACATTAGTAACAGCTGTAATCCAGTCATCAAGTGCTACTACAGTAATGGTAGTTGGTTTTGTTAATGCAGGTATAATGACATTGCCACAAGCAGTAGGAGTAATTATGGGTGCCAATATAGGTACAACAGTTACAGCCCAATTAGTATCTATAGATATGAATGGACTAGCTCCTGTAGCTTTAGGAATAGGTATTATTCTTTATTTATTCGGAGGCAAACCAAAAACTAAGCATATAGCAGAAGTTTTAATAGGATTTGGTATATTATTTACAGGTATGGACTTTATGAAAGAAGCAGTTCAACCATTATCAGAATACCAAGGATTTACAAACGCATTACTTACTTTTGGTAAATATCCAATCTTAGGGTTATTATTAGGATTTGGAATAACAGCGATCATACAAAGTTCAAGTGCTTCAATGGGTATGTTAGTTGTTTTAGCATCACAAGGATTAATACCACTTAGCAGTGCACTGCCAATGTTATATGGTCAAAATATAGGTACTTGTGTAACATCTTTACTATCAAGTATTGGTGCAAGTATAAGTGCAAAAAGAGCAGCTCTTATACATTTAATATTTAATATACTTGGAACTGTAATTTTCTTAATATTCTTAAATAAATTAGTTGTTTCTGCAGTAACTTATATGAATCCAAACAATGTTGCCAGACAAATTGCCAATGTTCATACAATATTTAATATAGCATCAACTTTAATTTTATTACCATTCAATAAATTTATAATAAAATTAGCTACTAGATTAGTACCAGATAACCACACTGAAGATGATGATGTAAAAATTGTTAAATTTATAGATGATAGAATGATTGAAACACCTTCAATAGCATTAGTAAATGTAGAAAAAGAAACTTTAAGAATGGGTGAAAAGTCTAAGCAAAGTTTAAATTGTGCTATGAAGGGTGTACTGGAAAAATCAGAAAAAGATATCTCTAGTACTATAAGAAAAGAAAAAAGAATAAATGAATTACAAAAAATGATACTAAATTACTTGCTTAAATTATCAAAAGCTCCTTTAAATGAAGAATCAAGAGAAGTTATAGATTCATTGTTTAATACAGTTAATGATATAGAAAGAATAGGAGATCACGCTGAAAATATAGCAGAATTAGCTCAAAATAGCATAACAAATGATGTTACATTCTCAGATCATGCAAGAAATGAATTAGACGATATGTACAACAAAGTTTTATCAACATATACTTATGCATTAGAATCTATGAGAACGTCAGATGTTGATCTTGCTTGTAAAGTAATCAAAATGGAAGAACAAGTAAATATCATGGAAAAATCATGTAGAATAAATCATATGAGAAGATTAAATAATAATATGTGTAGTATTGACAATGGGATTATTTATTTAGAAGTAATAGCTAACTTAGAAAGAGTTTCAGACCACGCTGTTAATATAGCTCAACAAGTAATAGCACAAAGTGTAAATGAAAAATAGATAACATATAAAGCTTTAGAGATAATATTTATTTCTAAAGCTTTTTATATTTTTTGAAAAAATGTAAATATTAATCAATATAATAAAAAAATAATATAAATTAAACAATTTTTTAACAAGAAGGCAAATTAGTTTTATGATATAATTTTATGGTATAAATATTATAAAAAAGGGAGTACAATTATGAACAAAATTAAATTTAATTATAGTAAAGCCTTAGATTTTTTTGCTAAGGAAGAAGTTGATACATTACAACCCTATGTTGATGTTGCCCATGAGATGCTTCATGAAAAAACTGGTCCAGGAAAGGATTTTTTAGGTTGGATAGATCTTCCTAATAATTATGACAAAGAAGAGTTTGCAAGAATAAAAAAAGCAGCTCAAAAGATACAATCTGATTCAGATGTGCTAGTAGTAATAGGAATTGGTGGTTCATATTTAGGGGCTAGAGCTGCAATAGAATGCTTAGGTCACTCATTTAGAAATAGCTTAAGCAAAGAGGATAGAAAAGCTCCAGAAGTATATTTTGCAGGAAACAATATAAGTTCAACTTATTTAATGGACTTAATTGAAATAATAAAGGACAAAGATGTATCTTTAAATGTTATATCTAAATCAGGAACTACTACTGAACCAGCTATAGCTTTTAGAGTTTTAAAAGAGTTCCTAGAAAATAAATATGGTAAAGAAGAAGCAGCAAAAAGAATATATGCAACTACAGATGCTAAAAAAGGCGCATTAAAACAAGTTTCTGATGAAGAGGGATATGAAACTTTTGTAATACCAGATGATGTTGGGGGAAGATTCTCTGTTTTAACAGCAGTTGGACTATTACCAATAGCTGCAGCAGGATTTAATATAGATGAAATGATGCAAGGAGCTAATGATGCTCGTATAAAATATTCTAAATCTAACTTAGAAGAAAATGATTGTTACCAATATGCAGCTGTAAGAAATATATTACATAGAAAAGGTAAAGACATAGAATTACTTGTAAACTATGAACCAAATTTACACTTTGTAAGTGAATGGTGGAAACAATTATATGGAGAAAGTGAAGGGAAAGATCAAAAAGGTATATTCCCAGCTTCAGTAGACTTTTCAACTGATTTACACTCAATGGGACAATATGTTCAAGATGGTAAGAGAATACTATTCGAAACAGTTCTAAATGTGGAAAAACCAAGAAAAGTAGTTGAATTAAAGTCAGAAGAAAAAGACTTAGATGGACTTAACTACTTAAGTGAAAAAACTATGGATTTTGTAAATGAAAAAGCATTCCAAGGAACTCTACTTGCTCATACTGATGGTCAAGTTCCAAACTTAATAATAGATATACCAACATTAAATGAGTATAATTTTGGATATTTAGTATACTTCTTTGAAAAAGCTTGTGGAATAAGTGGATATTTATTAGGAGTAAATCCATTTAATCAACCAGGCGTTGAAGCATACAAGAAAAACATGTTTGCTTTATTAGGTAAACCAGGATTTGAAAAAGAAAAAGAAGAATTAGAAAAAAGACTTTAAAAATTAAGGTTTAATTAAGAATAAAATATTATAATGAAATCATCATAAGAGATTTATATCGAATTTGATGATTTCTTTTTTAATTCTTAGGAAATTATAATTTCCAACTGCTTAATGGAGCAACGGACCTGTTTCTCAAGGTAGTTGGCGACATGAAGTGTAGCGCCCACACAGTGGCTTAAGCGAAGCGAATTTTTAGAAAAGATTATAAAATTTAATAATATAAATAAAATAATAATAAGTTTATTTTGTTAGGAGGAGAAAAAATGGCAAGAAAAAAAGGGATAGGATTGGTAGTAGTTGTAGCTATAATATGCTCAGTGCTTAGCTCGTTTTTAACAGTAGTACTATTAAAAAATAATTTAAGTACATCATCTGGATCATCTTCATCACAAAGTATAAGTATAAATAGCAATGGAAAAAGTACAAATGTATATCAGGCAGTAACAGAAAAAGCAATGCCATCTGTAGTAGGTATTACTACGACTGTTATGAATTCAGATAATATGTTTTCTATTCCCACTGAATCAGAAGGTGTGGGAACAGGTATAGTAGTAGATTCAAATGGATATATTCTTACAAATTCACATGTTATTTCTGATGGGAAAGCTAAGAAAGTAAATGTACTATTTAACGATGGTTCAAGTGTTAATGGTAATGTAGTTTGGTATGACTCACAATTAGATTTAGCTGTAGTAAAAGTAAATAAAACTGGACTTACTCCAGCAGAACTTGGAGATAGTGATAAAGTTTCAATAGGAGATATAGCAATAGCTATAGGAAATCCACTAGGATTAGAATTACAAAGAACAGTTACACAAGGTATAATAAGTGGACTAGATAGAACTATAAAAACTGAACAAGCCACTATGACAGGGCTTATTCAAACAGATGCAAGTATAAACTCTGGTAATAGTGGTGGACCATTATTAAACGAAAGTGGCCAAGTTATAGGAATAAATACTGCTAAAACATCTGAAGGTGAAAGTTTAGGATTTGCTATTCCAATTAATCAAGCAAAAGAAATAATACAATCAGTAATTAAAGATGGAAGTTATAAAAAAGTGACACTTGGTATAAAAGGATACGATGCATCAACTTATGCAGCTTATGCTCAGTCTCAAGGACAACAAGTAGCTACTGACGAAGGTGTATTTGTTGGAGAAGTAGTAGATAATTCACCAGCTAAAAAAGCAGGAGTTAAAGCAGGAGATATAATAGTTAAATTAGGGGATACAAAATTAACAAGTATGTCTGACTTAACTAAAGGTTTATATAAATATAAAAGTGGTGATAAAACCACTTTAGTAGTAAATAGAGAAGGAAAAGAAGTAAAATTAAACGTGAGTTTTTAATAACAAATAAAAATAGTGGGGATTATTGTCCTCGCTATTTTTTTAACATATTATAAGTTTGACAACATAAATTTAATTTATATTGAGATTTAGAGATTAAATTATTACTATATTATATATAAATATAAAATGAAAGAAGATGAAAAATATATGAAAAATCTTGTGATTTTTTATTCATTAGAAGGTAATACAAAATTAATAGCAGATGCTATAGTTAAAAAAACTAAGGCAGATGTATTAGAACTAAAACCAAAGAAAAAGTATCATAACTCCGGGTTCAAAAAATATTTTTGGGGAGGAAGAAGTGTATTATTTAAAGAAAAACCTGAACTTTTATCATATGACATAAATGTAGAGGATTATGATAATATTTTTATAGGAACACCTATATGGGTAGGTACTTATGCACCTCCTTACAATACTTTTTTAAGTCAAGAAGACATATGCAATAAAAACATATACTTATTTGCTTGTCATGGAGGCGGTGGAGCAGATAAGTTCTATAAGAATATAAAGGAAGTGATTCCAAAGAATAATTTTAAAGGAGAAATTGATTTTAAAGATCCCCTAGAACAAGGTAAAGAAGAAGTATTAGATAAAATTAATACTTGGTTAAATAACGTATATTTAAATAGCTAAATATTAATAGTTATAATAAATATTGTTTATTTACAAAAAGAAAATTTAAAATGGGAGAGTATTATGAGTAAGATAATGATATTTGGAGCAGGCCAAGCTGGAAATATGATATCAAATTGGATAAATGGAGATTTTGAATTATTAGGGTTTATAGATAACAATCCTGATTTATGTGGAAAACATAGACATAATAAAAGAATCTATTCAGCTAAGGAATCTGTAAAATTTATGCCGGACATTATTGTTATAGCAGTCCTAAACAAAGAAGCAGCTGAGGAAATTCAACTACAATTAAAGTTATTAGACTATAAAGGAATGGTATTTGATATTAATGAGTTTAAACATTATATTGATATAAGATTGGCATCATTAAGATTAATAGCATCAGAAATAAATGAGCAAAAACTAGAGGGAGAAGTTGCTGAATTAGGTGTATATAAAGGGAAATTTGCATCAGAAATAAATAAACTTTTTCCCAATAAAAAACTATATCTATTTGACACTTTTGAAGGATTTTATGATGAAGATATTGAGGTAGAAAGAAGTCATGGATATTCGAGGGCTAAGGAAGGCGATTTTTCAGACACTAATGTGGAGTTGGTAAAAAATAAGCTTCCATATAAAGAACAAGCAAAGTTTATAAAAGGACACTTTCCTGAAAGTATAAAAGAAGATTTGCCAAGTTTTTGTTTTGTTAGTTTAGATACAGATTTATATAAACCTACTTATGAAGGATTAAATATATTTTACCCCAAGCTTGTTAAAGGTGGAATGATTATAGTACATGACTATAACAGTAGTCAATTTCCAGGAGTAAAAAAAGCTGTAAAACAATATTGTAATGAAAATAATATTTTTATTGTGCCATTATGCGATATGCATGGTTCCGCAGTATTAATAAAATAGTTAATAAAAAATTGCTATATCTTAATAGATATAGCAATTTTTTATTATTATTCATTTGTAGCTTTTACATGGCATGAACCACTTGATGGACAAGAAGAACAACCACTGCAACCGCCATTATTGTTTGATTTATTTTTAAACATCCTAAATAAGATAGATGCTGAGGCTAATACGATAGCACCACCCACAACATATTCTATAGAAGCATTATTTCCAAGTATAAGATTTCCGATTACATTTACTAATAAAGCAACTACCCAAGCTAGTATAAATTGATATGATAAAGATATCATCATCATTTTATTTCCGTATTCTTTTCTCATAGTTGCAAGGGCTGCTATACATGGAGTATATAATGCAGAGAATGCTAAGAATGAAAGTGCTGTAACTCCAGTGAATACAGTAGGTAAAACTTGAGCTAAATCATTACCAAATAAAACAGACATTGTGTTTACAACTATTTCTTTAGCTCCAAGCCCTGTAAGTATAGAAACTGAAATTCTCCAGTCTGTAAATCCTAAAGGAGCAAATAATGGAGCTATTACCTTACCAAATAAAGCTAAAAAACTATCATTCATATTTTCAGTAAATCCATGTAAGTTAAATGATGATAAGAACCATATAACTACTGACATGGCAAACATTACAGTAACAACTCTTATTAAGAATCCTTTAGATTTACTCCAAGTATTTTTTAATAAAGCTGATAGAGTAGGAACTCTATATTCTGGTAACTCAAGAACGAAAGGTTCTGCTTGAGTTTTGTATACTGTTTTATTTAATACTAAAGCAACTAATATTGCTACAACTACACCTAGTAAATATAAGCCAGTAGTAACTAAAGCTTTGTGTTTTGGGAAGAATATTGCTACAAATAAAGCATATATAGGTAATTTAGCACCACAAGTCATAAGTGGAGAAATTAATGCTGTTATTTTTCTATCTTTTTCACTTTCTAAAGTTCTAGTTGCCATTATTGCTGGAGAAGAACATCCAAGTCCCATAACCATGGGTATAAATGCTTTACCAGATAAACCAACTTTGCACATTATTTTATCCATTAAGAATGCTGCTCTTGACATATATCCACTATCTTCAAATAATGATATTCCAAAGAATAAAGTGAATATTAAAGGGAAGAATGGTAATGTACCAGCTACACCACCAAGAACACCATCAACTATAAGGGATTTAAACCATAAGCTTGAATTAGCTAACATACCATCAACAGGAGTCATTACATAAGCTTCTATTGCTTCTCCAAGCCATTCTTGCAAAGGTCCACCAACCCAATCGAAAGTAAACTTAAATAATAAAAGTAAAATTCCTATGAAAATTGGGTAAGCAAGCATAGGGTTAAGAATAACATCATCTATACGATCACTTATTGATTTTTTCTTAATTGAAGGAACTATAGTTGCATCAGATATAATTTCTTCTATTTTTTTATAAGTTTGAGTTTCATCTCCGAAATCTATAGGATAATTAACTCTAGCTTTTGATGCATTTTCAATTATAGATTTAATATTTTGTAAACCAGTTTTCTTCTTTGCTACTATAGGAAGAATAGTAACATTAAGATTTTTAGCTAGTTTATCATAATCTAATTTTATTCCTTTAGCTTCAGCTAAATCAACCATATTAAGTAAAATAACTATTGGTTTATTATATTTCATAAGTTGAGTAGTAAGGTATAAGTTTCTGTCAAGGTTAGAAGCATCTACCACATTTACTATTACATCAACATTTCCTTGTTCTAAAAAATCTTTAGATACTTTTTCTTCGTTAGAGAAAGTATCCATGGCATATATACCAGGTAAATCTACTATTTTTATATTATCATCTAAATAGCCTTCCTTTTTTTCAATTGTTACCCCAGGCCAGTTACCTACATATTGGTTAGATCCTGTTAATAGATTAAATACAGTAGTCTTACCAACATTGGGATTACCTAATAAAGCTACATTAATCAACTATACCACCTCGCTGTCATTTAAGTAGATATTTTTAGCATCAGATTTTCTTAAAGCTAAGTTAAGTCCTCTAAAATTTACTATTATTGGATCTCCTAATGGAGCAATTTTTTTAATTTCTATTTCAGTATTAGCAATACATCCTAAAGCAAGAAGTCTTTTTGCTAATCTTTGGTCACCATCTATATTATTAATTGTGCCGCTTTGGCCAACTTTTAAGTCGTAAACAGTCATCATTAACACCTCCTAATGAGTTTCATTATCAATTAAATTATAACTATATTTAGTTCAAATGTCAATATAATCATAATTTTAATATTATATTTTTAAAAGTCATATAAAAAAATTTAAAATATAGAGGTTTTCAATTATATATTGTATTATAGTATTAGGTTGAAAAATGGAGATGAAAATTAATGAAAACTAAAAAGATGACACTTTTAGGTTTGATGGTTACATATAGCTTAGTATTATATATATTTGAAACTTATATACCAAATCCATTAATAGCTATTTTCCCAGGAGCCAAGCTGGGTTTATCAAATATAATCACCCTTATATCATTGATAATTTTAGGTGTAAAAGATACTTGTATAATACTAACTGTTAGAATTATATTATCCTCTATTTTTGCTGGACCTATTTCATACTTTTTATTTAGTGTAGGTGGAGCTTACCTAAGTTTAATATGTATGTATTTGACTAGTAAAATAAAAGGTTTTTCTATTATAGGAGTGAGTATTATAGGGGCCATTGGGCATAATATAGGACAATTATTAGTAGCGAGTATAATAGTACAAAATATTAATATGGTAGGGTATTTACCATTTATGCTTATAGCATCTTTGGTTACAGGGATGTTTGTAGGATTGGTATCAAAGTATTGTTGCCCAAAAATTGACAAAATTTTCCGTGAAATTGTTGACAAATAATAACAATTTTTGATAGAATTAAATAAAATACATGTTGATAATGGTGGTTTTTATGGATAAAAGTGAATTAGAAGCTCTGAAGAAAGAAATTGAAGAAGTAAGGGAATTAATAAATACGTATATTGAATATCCTGAAATATTTAAGGATGAGCTAGTTGAGTCAAGCAAGAAAATAGATATGTTAATAAATGAATATATAAAACGAGCAAGTGACCCACAGTAATGTGGGTTTTTTTGTATATATTTTGTGATTTTAAATAGGAATTATGAGTATACTAAAGTATAAATATTAAAGCAAATTTTATTTTGGAGTTTATTATAATTTAAAGGTGATTATATGTTTGTTTCTAAATTAATTCGTAGCATTGTTATTATAATAATCGCTTGCATTTTGTTAAAAATTATACAATTTTCCTTAAAAAGCTTATTTAAAATCACAAAGTTTGATCAGAGATATGAAGATACTCTTTGTAGTGTATTGTGTTCTGTATCATACTATATAATGTTTTGTTTAAGCGTAATATTTATTCTTAGAGAGTTTGAAGTTGTTGATGCAACTGCATTCGGTTCAATCGTTACTGGAGCTAGTATAGTAGGAATTGTAGCTGGGGTAGCATCTCAAAGTATATTAAAAGATATATTTAATGGATTTTTTATTTTATTTGAAAAGCAAATTCATGTAGGAGATTTTATTGTAATAAATGAAGAGTTCAAAGGAAGCGTAGAAGAAGTTGGAATAAGAAGTGTAAGTCTTAGAGATTGGGATTTGAAAAGAATTACCATACCAAATGGTAATATTAATAGTATAAGAAACTATAGTAAAGATGTAATGAGAGTTATTGTTCATGTTAGAGTCTCCTATGAAGAAGATCCTATGAAAGTTTTGGAATCTTTGCAAGAGGTATGCGACATAATGAATGAAAAATATAAAGACTATCTTGTAAAATTAAGACCCTCTAGTTATTTAGGATTTAAAGTATATGGAATAACAGATATAGAAAAAATATCTATAGGTGCAAAATATACAATTACAGGTGTTGTTAATTCGGAAAAATATTTTGCAATATTGAGAGAAGCGAAGTTACAAGTTTTAATTGTACTTAAGAAAAATAATATTAAGATAGGATACCCTACAAATATAAATATATTATCAAATGAAGATAATATAAATGAGTAATTACAAATCGTAATTGCAAATAAGGAATAAAAGCATATACTATACTAATAAGTATATATAATGCTTAATAAAATTAATATATGATTCTAAGGGGGACAAAATGGGGGACATAATATTAAAAAATCAGGAAATCATCATAAAACTCCTATTAGCAGTTTTAGTAGGTGGTTTTACAGGTTATGAAAGAGAAAAGTCAAATCAGTTTGCTGGTTTTAGGACGCATATTTTAGTATCTATTGGATCTTGTATTACATCTATTATAGCCCTAGATTTGTTTACTCAGTATAGTGGAGTTAGTACCATGGATCCAGCCAGGCTACCAGCACAAGTATTGTCAGGAATAGGTTTTTTAGGAGCGGGAGCTATATTAAAAAACTCTAATGGAATAAGAGGGCTAACAACTGCAGCGGGCATATGGGCTACAGCTTGTATTGGTATAGCTATAGGATATGGCCAATACGTACTTGGAATTACATCATGGTTATTAGTAATGGCAACATTATATGTGTTGAAAAATTTTGATAAGGTAATAGCTAAAAGAAGTCAAACTGTATTGAAAGCAACAATAACAAGTTTAGATGTAACATCTACCATATTCAACACTATTAAAGCCTCTGAAATATCTATTAAAAATTTTCAAATAATAACTAAATCAGATAGCATATGGGAAATTGTATTTTTAATTGAATATGATAGAAGATTAATATTAGATGAACTAATTATACAATTAAAGAATATTAATCATGTAATAAATATGGAATATATAAAGTGATTTTAAGTTAATTGGTATTCTTTTTTGGAAATAATAAAATAAATTAATCTAATAAGTTATTTGTTAGATGAATAATTACTAAGGAGTGAAAATAATGGAGAGAAGTGCAGTAGAAAACAAGTTTAAATGGACTATAGATGAAATGTATCCAAATGAAGGAGCTATAGAGAAAGATATACACAAAGTGAAGGAATTAATTGATGAAGTAAAAAAATATAAAGGAACTTTAGCTAATAGTGAAGAGAATTTATACAAGGCATTAAATATATCAGAACAAGCATCTAGAATACTTCAAAATTTATATGTATATACTCATATGAAAAGTCATGAAGATACTAGAATAAATAAAAACCAAGGAAATGCAACTAAAACAGATATGCTATCTACAGAACTATCTATGGCTACCTCTTATATGGTTCCAGAAATAATAGCAATGGATAGTAAAACGTTAGAAGATTACTTAAAAAATGAAAATTTATCTCATTATAAAAAACATGTGGATGAAATATTAAGATTAAAACCACATACTCTAAATGAAAGAGAAGAAGAATTGCTAGCAGCAGTATCTGACTTATCAGGTGTACCAGAAAATATATATGATATGTTATCTTTTGCTGACTTACAATTCCCAGAAATAGAAAATGAAAAGGGAGAAAAAGTTAAAGTAACTCATGAAAACTTTAGTTTATTTTTAAAAAATAAAGATCAGAGAGTAAGAAAAGATGCCTTTGATGCAATGTATTCTGTTTATGGACAATATAAAAATACCTTTGCATCTACTTTATATGGTGGAATAAAAAGTGAAATATTCTATGCTAAAACAAGAAAATACGAATCAGCTCTACAAGGTTCACTATTCCAAGACGATGTTAGTGTAGAAGTTTATGACAATTTAATTGCTGCAGTACATGAAAATTTAGATACTTTAAATAAATACACTGGTCTTAAAAAGAAGTTTTTAGGATTAGATAAAATAAACATGTATGATTTATATGTTCCATTAACTGAAAACTTTGATATGAAAATACCTTATGAAAAAGCACAAGAAATCATATTAGAAGCATTAAAACCTTTAGGTGAAGAATACTTAGAAAATGTAAAAAAAGCATTTGGCGAAGGCTGGGTAGATGTATACGGTAATGATGGTAAACAAGGAGGAGCTTACTCCTGGGGTAGCTACGACTCTAAGTCATATATATTACTTAGTTACAAAGACGACTTAAATTCATTATTTACTTTAATACATGAAATGGGTCACTCAATGCATAGTTATTACTCAAAAAATAATCAACCATATTTATATTCAGGATATAAAATATTTGTAGCAGAAGTGGCATCAACTTTAAATGAATTATTATTAATTAATTACTTACTAAAAAATGCAAAATCAAAAGAGGAAAAAGTGTACTTACTAAACTACTACTTAGAGCAATTTAGAACAACTGTATATAGACAAACAATGTTTGCTGAGTTTGAAAAAATATGCCATGGAAAAGTTGAAGGTGGAGAACCTTTAACATCAGAAGAATTTACAAATATTTATTATGATTTAAATAAAAAATATTACGGTGAATCTTGCGAAGTAAATGAACAAATAGGATTAGAATGGGCTAGAATACCTCATTTCTTTAGCAACTTCTACGTATATAAATATGCTACAGGATTTTCTGCAGCTTCTGCCTTAAGTAAACAAATACTTGAAGAAGGTGAAAATGCAGTGCAAAGATATAAAGAATTCCTAAAAAGTGGCGGTTCTGATTTCCCACTAAATCAATTAAGAAAAGCTGGTGTAGACATGGAGAAAAAAGAATCTGTTGATAAAGCGTTACATGTGTTTAAAGACTTAGTAGACGAACTAGAAAAAGAATTATAATATTAATAAAGAAGGAGCTATTTTCATTAAATATTTAATAAATAGTTCCTTCTTTATATTTTAATGTGATAATAGAGATAAGATATTGGAGGGGGATTTATGAAAAATAAACTAATAAAGATATTACCTTATATTGGTGGAGCCCTAATAGGTTTTGTTGGCGGTCTTATAGGAATTAGATTAAGTATAAATTTAGATTTGAACTGGATTTATCTAATACCTATAGTGATTTTACAAATGATAGTTTTTGTTGTAGTACATGAATTAAGCCATGGTTTTGTTGGGGAGAAAAATGGACTTAAATTTACGGTATTATATCTAGGACCATTTGTATTTAAAAGAGAGAATAATAAATTTATAAAAATTAAAAGTTTTAGTAAGCAACTGGCTTATGCAGGAAGGGCTCAAATTGATAATTTTGAAATATTAAATGAAGAAGATGTGGAGAAAGCAAGAAAAGCATGGGTTAAAGCACTTAAAGCAGGCCCTCTAAGTGATTTAATATTAGGTATTATAACTATATGCACAGGATTAATATTTAAATGGGATTTATTAATTATTTCAACTATTATAATATTTATTTTTATTAGCATTCCAAGTTATATTATGGGAGATGGTAAGCATGTGAAACTAATTAAAAATGATAAAATTTTTACTGATGTAATATTATATACATATAGTATTGTAGGTAACACACCTATATCTAGGGAGTCTATATCGTTTTTATTACAGACAATAGAAAATGATATAGAAAAAACTAATGTTAATAAAAAGAATTTAATATCTTTAGCAATAAGTGCTCAAGCTATATATATGGAGGCCATATGCAACAATAAAGAAGATTTACCTAAAAATATAAATAAAATAGTTGAGATGACTATAGAAAATAAAAAAATATTTTTAAATAAACAAATAGAAGCTTCATATTATAAAAGTTTAATTAATGTAGCAATAATGTACGAAGTACTAATTAAAGATAATAAAGAGAGAGCTCTAGATCTTTATAAACATGTGAAAAATGAAAAGCATAATCTGCCAGGGGAAAAGCTAGATTTTTATAGAGTTGAGTATTTACTAGGTATTACCAATAGAAAAGAAGAAATTCTAAATGAAAACCTAATAAATCCTATTTTTAAAGGCTGTGAAGGGGTAGAATATATGGAAAGAATAATAAATGAATCAATATTAGAAAAAACTAGGACTATATAGAATTAATATGCATTTAACAAACTTTACATCTCTTTAATGTATACTTAATACTCTCTTAACACTCCAACTGTATTATTAAATTGTAAGATAAATCAAATCGAGGAAATAAAAATCAAGTAATAATAAAAAAGTTTTGGTGTTTAAAAGGAGATTATTGAGATGTTTAAAAAGAAAATAGTGGCATTATTATGTGGAGCAGTAATGGTAAGTGGACTTGTAGTAGGGTGTGGTTCAGGAAATTCTTCAGAGGGGGATGCAGCTAAAATAACTATATCAGGATCAACTTCAGTAGGACCAACAATGGAGGTTTTAGCAGAAGCATACCAAAAGAATAATGAAGTAAAAATAGAAGTGCAACAAGTTGGATCATCAGCAGGTATAAAAAATACAATAGAAGGAACTTCTAACTTAGGAATGTCTTCAAGGGATTTAAAAGGTGAAGAAGCACAAAGTGTAGAAGGAACTCAAATAGCAATAGATGGTATAGCAGTTATAACAAATAAAAATAATAAAGTTCAAGACTTAACAGTTGAGCAAGTTAAAGATATATTTACAGGAAAAATAACTAACTGGAAAGAAGTTGGTGGAGCAGATGCACAAATAGTTGTAGTATCAAGAGAAGAGGGTTCTGGAACTAGAGATGGATTCCAAGATATACTAGGATTTAAGTCAGAAGAATTAATCAAAGATGCTCAAATATCTGATGGTTCTGGGAATGTTAAATCAATAGTTGAAGGAAATGAAAATGCTATATCTTACATATCTTTTGGATATGTTAAAGATGGTATAAAGTCAGTTAAAATTGATGACATAGAAGCTAATGATGATAATGTTGTAGCTGGAAAATATCCAATATCGAGACCTTTCTTAGTAGTAAATAAAAAAGATGCTATGAGTGACGAAGCTAAATCATTTGTTGACTTCATAATGAGTGAAGAAGGACAAAATATAGTAGCTGAAGAAGGATTCATAAAAGCACCAACAAAATAAGCAAGATTCTATAATTGATTATTATATTTAAATAAACCTTAAGTTACGAAAAGCCTAACTGGAAACAGTTAGGCTTTTTGCTTTTATGAATATAGAGATAGCTCATATTTATTCCATAATAATAAAAATATAGACAAAAGTTATCATATATAAATAAATGCAGGAGGTATTTCCATATAAATACAAATGATTTAATATACAAAAAACTATTTACAAAAAAATTAGATATGGTACAATAAGATAAAATTAAATGACTCGTATATTTGACGGTAATATGGTCCGTAAGTTTCTACCTGCTAACCCTAAATTAGTAGACTACGAGGTATAGTTTAAAGAAATATGAATATATATTAGCAAAATTAATTTATATTTGTTTTAGGATAAACACCTCGATATTTATATCGAGGTGTTTTTGTTTTAACTTAAGCATGAAGATGGAGCCAAGGCGTCTCGTTGGTCATATTAGAGAATCAAATTTCTTATAAAACTATTAGAAACTGAGTCATACACACAAAATAAAATTACGGGAGAGAGTGCTATGAGTTCATCAAATGAAAAACAATTAAATAATTTAAAGTATGGAGTAGAAGATAATCCGGCTTTAGTTACAAAGATTATTCTAGGATTTCAACACATTTTTGCAGCTTTTGGAGGCATAATAGTTGTACCGTTAGTAATAGCTGGGGCTTTAAAATTTGATACGGATACATCAATGTCATTAATAAGCGCATCTATATTGTCAGCAGGTATAGCTACAATAATTCAAGCAAGAGGAATAGGTAAAGTAGGGGCTAGAGTTGCTTGTATTATGGGTACGGATTTTACATTTGTTTCACCTTCCATATCGGTAGGTTCAGTACTTGGATTACCAGGTATAATTGGAGCAACAATTTTAGGTTCATTTTTAGAAATTATTTTAAGTTATTTTATAAAACCACTAATGAAAATTTTTCCACCTTTGGTAACGGGTACCGTGGTAAGCTTAATAGGTCTTACTTTATTACCTGTATCAATAGATTGGGCTGCTGGAGGAGTAGGATCAGCTGACTATGGTAGTTTAACAAATGTATCAATAGCAATGGTAGTGATGATGATTACGTTGCTTTTAAATAGATATGGAAAAGGAATGCTAAGTAGTGCATCAGTACTTATAGGGATGGCAGTAGGATATATAATTTGTATACCTCTTGGAAAAGTTGATTTTTCTTCAGTTACACAAGCAAATTTTATAGCAATACCACAAATATTTCAATATGGAGTTACTTTTGATTTAAAAGCATTAATAGCATTTTTACCAGGGTACTTTGTTGCAACAATAGGTACAGTAGGATGTTTAAAAGCTATCGGTGAAGTATCTGACGTGGATATGGCTGATAAAAGGGTTGGATCAGGAGTATTGGCGGATGGCGTAGGAAGTATGCTTGGGGGACTTGTTGGAGCATTCCCAAATACATCTTTTAGCCAAAATGTAGGATTAATACCATTAACAAAAGTAGCAAGTAAACATGTAGCAATAATGGCAGGTATTTTATTAGTTATACTTGGTTTATTCCCTCAATTTGCAGCTTTAATAAATGGAATACCACAGCCAGTTCTTGGTGGTGTTGGTATAGTAATGTTTGGAACTGTAGCAGCAGCAGGAATAAAAACATTAAGTAGAGTAGAAATAAATGATAGGAATTTATTAATAATAGCAACTTCTATAGGTCTTGGACTTGGGGTTACTTTCAGACCTGAATTTATATCACAATTACCAGAAGGACTACAAATGATATTTTCTTCAGGAATATCAACGGGTACAATCGTTGCTTTACTTTTAAATATAATACTTATAGAAGATAAAAATGAAAAAAATAATAAAGAATTAGATAGAGAGGCAATTTAAAATGAAAGAATTAAAAGATAGAATATTAAAAGATGGAAGAGCATTAAATGAAACAGTTCTTAAAGTGGATTCATTTTTAAATCATCAAGTAGATGCAAAATTAATGTATGAAATGGGAACTTACTTCAAAGAATATTTCAAAAATCATGGAATAACAAGAATACTTACAATAGAAAGTTCAGGAATAGCACCAACTGCTATGACAGCTCTTCAAATGGAATTACCAATGGTAACTTTAAAAAAACAACAATCTAAAATACTAAATGGAGAAGTTTATCAAACGACAGTACACTCATTTACGAAAGATATGAACTACGAATTAACTTTATCTAAAAACTACATTAATGCTAATGATAAAGTTCTTATAATAGACGATTTCCTAGCAAATGGAGAGGCAGCTTTAGGAGCAGCTAGACTGGTAGAAGAAGCTGGAGCAACTGTTGCTGGAATAGGAATAGTTATAGAGAAGTCTTTCCAGGTTGGAAGAGGAAAATTAGAATCTAAAGGATATGATGTTTATTCCTTAGCTAGAGTAGCTAAACTAGGAAAAGACTTAATCGAGTTTTTAGATTAATAAATAAATTAAAACTACAAGTTATAAACAATTTACCTTAAGTTACAAAACTTAATATGAATAATAATATTTTAGGAGAAATAATACTGATTTTGTATTATTTCTCCTTTTTTATTTATTACCATGTACCTTTGTTTATTAAAAAGTGAATTTTGAGCAATGTCGTTGCCTAAAATTTCATAGTGCCCATGCAGTGGCTTAAAGCGGTAGCAAAATGATTTGCCGACACGTCGCTCAAGCGAAGGGAATTTTACATAGACTTAACCTAAATCTAATATATATTTAACCTTTTAAATGTATTATTAAATTGTAGAAATACAAAATACATTTAAATAAATTGAAAGAATAAAGGGGGAAATGTTTTGATTAATCAACAGATTGCAGGAAAAAATCAAATCGTCACCAAAGATAAAAATAAAAAGAACAATAATAGAAAATATTTAATAGAGAATATATCAAGTAAAGTATTTATGATAAGTGCATCAATATCTGTAATAAGTTTGCTATTGATTATAGGATTCGTATTTTACAAAGGTTTGACGCCATTTTTGTTTAAAGGATATTCATTTGTAGACTTTCTAACGGGAACAGACTGGTTACCAAATTCAAATAAATTTGGTGTTGCTCCAATGATAGTAGCGTCTATAGTAGCTACAATGGGATCTTTAATAATAGGAGTTCCAATAGGAATATTTACTGCAGCATTTTTAGCTGAGATAGCACCAAAGCCTGTGCAAAAGATTATATCACCAGCAGTAGAATTACTTGCAGGAATACCTTCTGTATTATATGGATTATTTGGTTTAGCATTTATAGTACCTAATATTCAAAAATTATTAAATTTACCAAAAGGACAAAGTTTATTAGCAGTAATACTAGTTTTAGCAATAATGATGTTACCAACAATAATTTCAGTGTCACAAACTGCAATAAAGGCAGTACCAAAAGCTTATAAAGAAGGATCATTGGCACTTGGAGCATCAAAAATAGAAACTATTTTTAAGGTTGTTTTACCAGCAGCAAAATCAGGAATACTTGCAGCTGTAGTACTAGGAATAGGTAGAGCTATAGGAGAAACAATGGCGGTAATATTAGTTGCAGGAAACTCACCTGTTATACCTTCTTCTATTGTAGACAGTGTAAGACCTTTAACTACAAACATAGCTCTTGAAATGGGATATGCATACGGAACGCATCAAGAAATGCTATTTGCTACAGGGGTTGTATTGTTCATGTTTATATTAATACTTAATCTAGTATTAAGAAAACTTACTAGTAAGGGAGAGCAGTAAGATGAGAAAAATTAAAGATAATTTTTTAAGCTTCCTATTATACCTATCATCATTTGTGACAGTAGGGTTGTTAGTGCTAATAGTAGGATTTATATTTGTTAATGGAATTAAAGGAATTAATTTAAGTTATATATTTAGTGATTATTCAGCATCGGGAGATGGTGGAATTTTACCAATGATAGTAAGTACTGTATATATGGTAGTAATCGCCATAGCTATCGCCACTCCAATAGGTATTTTATCAGCAATATATCTTAATGAATATGCAAAAAAAGGAAAGATAGTAGAAATAATAAGATTTGCTACAGAATGTTTAGCAGGAATACCATCAATAATATATGGTTTATTCGGAGGAATATTCTTTGTTGTAACATTAAAAATGCAATACTCAATAATTGCAGGGGCTTTAACAGTAGCAATAATAATACTTCCTGTAATTATAAGAACAACAGAAGAAGCTCTAAAAACAGTGCCAAATGAATTTAGAGAAGGATCATTGGCAATGGGAGCTACTAAGTTTCAAACTTTATATAAAGTTATAATACCAAGTGCACTTCCAGGAATATTATCAGGAGTTATATTATCAATAGGACGTGTAATCGGAGAATCAGCAGCTATATTATTAACAGCGGGAACAGTTGCTAGTATGCCAACAAGTATATTTGACAGTGCTAGAACATTAACTGTTCACTCATATCTTTTAACAAAAGAAATGGGTGATATAAGTGGAGCAGCTACTGTAGGAGTAGTGTTAATCATAATAGTATTAATTCTAAATACAAGTACGAAGCTAATCGTTAAAAAGTTAAGTAAGGGTAACATATAGTTGGCATGATGCAAAAGGAGATAATAAGATGAGTATAAATGATTCAAATAAATTAAGTGTTAAAGATTTAGATTTATTTTATGGAGAAAAACAAGCTTTAAATAAAATAAATATGGACATAAAACCTAATAAGGTGACTGCTTTAATAGGACCATCAGGATGTGGTAAATCAACTTTTTTAAGAACTTTAAATAGAATGAATGACTTAATAGAAGATGTTAAAATAAAAGGTGTAGTAAAAGTTGATGGAGATGATATTTACAAAACTAATGATGTAATAAAGCTGAGAACAAAGATAGGTATGGTATTCCAAAAACCAAACTTATTCCCAATGAGTATATATGACAATGTGGCTTATGGTCCTAGAGTACATGGAATAAAAGATAGAAAAACTTTAGATAAAATAGTAGAAGAAAGTTTAAAAGGTGCAGCTATTTGGGAAGAAGTAAAAGATAGGTTAAAATCTCCAGCCCTTGGTTTATCTGGAGGACAGCAACAAAGAGTATGTATAGCAAGAACTATAGCGATGAAACCAGATGTAATCTTAATGGATGAACCAACTTCAGCTCTTGACCCTATATCTACAGCAAAAGTTGAAGAGTTAATCTTTGAATTAAAAAAAGATTATACTATTGTAATAGTTACTCATAATATGCAACAAGCAGCTCGTATATCAGATGAAACAGGATTCTTTTTAAATGGTGAACTAATAGAGTATAATAATACTAAAGAAATATTCACTATACCATCTGATAAGAGAACAGAGGATTATATTACAGGAAGATTTGGTTAAGATTAATTATTTATGAAAGAGGGGCGAATAATGGTTATTACTAATTTAGACATAAGTATTCAATCCCTTAAAGAGTATACTTTAAGGATGATTGAAAAGTGCCAGGATTCTGTTGATTTATCAGTAGAATATATGATAAAAAAAGACATGAAAAGAACAAAAAAAATAATTAGAGAAGATGATGATATTGATATACTAAGGGAGTATATAAGAGATAGAAGTATAGAGCTTATGGCCTTAAAGCAACCTTTAGCTAGGGACTTAAGATATATTTATGCTATTTGTGATATATCCACAGAATTAGAAAGAATAGGTGACTATGCAGCTAATATTTGTAGAGAAAGTTTAGAAATAGGTGAAGAGCCATTTATAAAAGAGTTAATAGACATACCTATAATGAAAGAAATTTGCTGTGAAATGCTGAAAGATTTATGGGTTGCATTAAAAGATGATAATGCAAATTTAGCTTATGAAATAGCTCAAAAAGATAGTGAGATAGATTTGTTATATGAAAGAGTAAGACAAGATTGCTTGCAAGTTATGCATAGTGATCCAGAAAAAAATATTAATCAAGGAATGAGATTAGTATTTATAGGTAGATATATTGAGCGAATTGGTGATCATATAACTAATATATGTGAAAAAATTATCTATGCTAAAAATGGCGAGATGATAGAAATTGGATAGATTTTAAAAAATAAAACTGTTTAAAAGCAGTTTTATTTTTTTTTAGCATATATTTTATAAAGAGATAAATAAAAATATATGAGGTGATTAAATGAGTAACTACTATGAGTATTGTAGGAGTTTATCGATAAACTATTATCCTAAAATTTATAATGATATTATTATTGAAATAAAAAAAATACTTAAAGAAACTCCTCAAAGTGTATTGTTACCATTTCCAAGTAGAGATGATTTTGATGATTTAGTTAATAAGATTTATTTAGGATATAGAGAAAAAGTTTACAAGGATATGGATGAAGGTGAAATTTATTATATTCATTTTTCTAATGATGATTTAACTAGAGTAATAAAAGATTTAATATCTATACTTCTTATTAATATTTTGTTAGATAATAGAAAATTGTTAAAAAACTATCCATGTTATTACTAAATATATTATACTAGGAAAAGAAAAATGACATGGGTGGAGGAAAGAAATGCGGTTACAAAATATTATAGGCATGAGGACTATAAAGACAGGAATAGCAGTTATGTTGTGTTGTATATTAACTAGGTTTGCCGTAGACAATATGTTTTACTGTGCTATAGCTTGTGTGGTGACTATGCAAGACACTATAAAGACATCTTTTAAAATGGGAACGCAAAGAGTGCTTGGTACATTAATAGGAGGATTAATAGGTTTTTTGTTTGTATTAATATCTCCAGCAAATCCAATTTTATGTGGAATAGGAATTATGATAGTTATAAAATGCTGCAATATGTTTAAGTTGTCTTCTTTAGTAGTATCAAGTGTTACATTTTTATCTTTATATTTAGGTTATGTTGATAGTGCGCCCTTAGTTTATTCTATTCAAAGAATAATAGATACATCTATAGGTGTTATTATGGGACTCATTATTAATTACAGTGTGGCAAGGCCCAATTATTATAATAACACTATAAATGAATTTGAAAAAATCAAATCCCTATGCAAAGAAAGCTTAAAAAACATAGCAATTGGTAAGAGAGATTTACAACTTGATAGTATTGAAAATAAGATAAAAACTTCAGAAGCAATTTACTCAAAGCTTATAGATGAATTAAATTATAGTAAGGGTAGCTTTAATTTAGACATTATAGATAAATACTTAGATTTATGCAGACAAATATATTTCCACATAAAGTCTATAGAATTACTAGAAAAAGAATTATTTTTAACTAAAGATAATTATAAAAGATTAAAAAAGCTTTATAAAAATGAACAAATTTTATTGCAAATTAATGAAGATGAAAGTCCTGTATTTAACTTTCATTTAAACAAAGTAATAGAAAAAACAAACTCACTAGAAGAACTAATAGAACCAAATTATTAGTTATAGATTGCATAAAAGTATAGGATAAAGGAAACAATTATTGTATAAAATATAATTAAAGAAGTGACTATATATGATGAGACTAAGAAAAAACATAGTAATAAAATCATTTATTTTTTTTGTTTTAATTACAGTAAATATTTTAGGATTTAGCAACAAATTAGTTAGTTTTGCAGAAGGTAAAAAAATTGCATATATTACATTTGATGATGGCCCGTCCAAGTACACTAGCCAAATAATTAATATCTTAGATGACAATAATGTTAAAGGCACATTCTTTATGATAAACAATAATATGATAGTGTTTAAAGATGATGTAAGAAGGATGACTTTAGAAGGTCATGGAACTGGGTTTCATGGAGTAACTCATGATATAAACGAATTATATAAAACTGAAGATTCAGCTATAGAAGAGTTTAGAACCTGCAATAGAACATTTTATAAGATAACAGGGCAAACATCAAGGTTAGTAAGAATACCATTTGGTAGTAAACCATACATGGTAGAAAGTATTTATAAAAAATTTATTGATGAAGGCTATTTACTTTGGGATTGGACCCTTGACACAGAGGACTGGAAATCATCAGAAGACCAAATAGTAAGCAACATATTATATTATGCAAGGGAAAGAGATGAAGTGGTAATATTATTACATGAGAATCAAAGAACAGTAGACTGTTTAAATAATATTATAGACATATTAAAAGAAAGAGGATACGATATAAGACCTATTACTCATGATGTAAAACCTAAAAATTTCTGGTAAGGTTTTGGCAATATAGAATAATATATAATTAAATTGACAATAATCATGGAAATTAGTTATAATAAATATTAATAATAATCTAATAAAAAAATAAAAACTATGAAAAAGAGGAGTATGTAAATACACTACAAGAGAGGAAAATTAATAGCTGAAAGATTTTCTTAGTAAATGTTTACAGAAGGTAGCTTTGGAGTTTCTAAGCTGAACTAATAGTAAGTTTAGACGGTGGGAATCGTTAAAATCTATTAAGAGCCTAGAATTAGCTAAGTGTTTTTATAAAATTAATTACACGAAAGAAGCAAATTTTGAGCAACGGATACGACTGAAGCGTGAGCGAAGACGTAGCGTTGGCGATATGAGCAAAGCGAATTTTATGGAATTAAGGTGGTAACGCGAGCTTTTCGTCCTTATTTATAGGATGAAGAGCTCTTTTTATATTTAAGGATATTATAAATTGTTTGGTTTAATTTATAACATTTACTACTTCAAATGGAGCAAGGTGGTTGTCTAAAATTTCATGGCGTCCACGCAGTGGCTTAAAGGGATAGCGCCCGCACAGTGGCTTAAGCGAAGGAAATTTTATAACATAAATGCCAATTAATTTAAAAAAAAGATATTAATAATAATAAGGAGGAAATAACGATGGAAATAAAAAACTTATCGAAAACTTATGATCCAAAAGACTTTGAAAAAAGACTATATGATGAGTGGTTAGACAAAGGTTACTTCAAATCAAGCCCAAATCCTGATAAGAAACCTTACTGTATAGTTTTACCACCACCAAATATAACAGGGCAATTACATATGGGGCATGCTCTAGACCACACATTACAAGATGTTCTTATAAGATGGAAACGTATGGATGGTTTTGAAACTTTATGGCAACCAGGAACTGATCATGCTTCTATAGCAACAGAAGTTAAAGTTGTAGAAAGAATAAAAGCCCAAGAAGGAAAAACTAAGTACGAATTAGGAAGAGAAGAGTTCCTAAAGAGAGCTATGGACTGGAGAAATGAATTTGGTAGAAAAATAGTAGACCAAATGCAACAGTTAGGAGACTCTTGCGACTGGGATAGAGAAAGATTTACAATGGATGAAGGATGTAATGAAGCTGTTACTGATTTCTTCATAAAACTTTATGAAAAAGGTCAAATATACAGAGGAAACAGAATAATAAACTGGTGTCCAGATTGTAAAACTACATTATCAGATGCTGAAGTTGAACATGAAGAAAAAGACGGAAACTTCTATCACATAAAATACTTCCTAAAAGATAGTGAAGATTTCTTAGAAATAGCAACAACTAGACCAGAAACTATGCTTGGAGATACAGGTATAGCTGTAAATCCAGAAGATGAAAGATATACTCATTTAGTAGGGAAAACTGCAATACTTCCAATAGTAGGAAGAGAGCTTCCAATAGTAGCAGATGACTATGTTGATAAAGATTTCGGTTCTGGAGCTGTTAAAATGACTCCCGCTCATGACCCTAACGATTTTGGTGTTGGTCAAAGACATAACTTAGAAGAAATCAATGTTATGAACGAAGATGGAACTATGAATGAACTTGCTGGTAAATACCAAGGTATGGACAGATATGAGTGTAGAAAACAATTAATGAAAGATTTAGAAGAAGCTGGATATGTTATAGCTGTTAAAGATCATCCACACGCAGTTGGTACTTGCTACAGATGTCATACTATAATAGAACCAAGACTTTCTGAGCAATGGTTTGTTAAAATGGATGAATTAGCAAAACCTGCTATAGATATATTAAAATCAAAAGAATTAGAATTTGTACCAGAAAGATATGACAAAACATATTTACAATGGTTAGAAAATATAAGAGACTGGTGTATATCTAGACAGTTATGGTGGGGTCACCAAATACCTGCTTACTACTGTCAAGAATGTGGTGAAGTAATAGTAGCTAAAGAAAAACCAGAAGCATGTAAGTGTGGATGCTCTGACATAAAGCAAGATGAAGATGTACTAGATACATGGTTCTCATCTGCTCTATGGCCTTTCTCAACATTAGGATGGCCTAATAACACTGAGGAATTAGAATACTACTATCCAACTAACGTACTTGTTACCGGATACGATATAATATTCTTCTGGGTTGTAAGAATGGCATTTGCAGGAATGTTCTGTATGAACGAAAAGCCATTTGACCACGTATTAATACATGGACTTGTTAGAGACTCTCAAGGTAGAAAAATGAGTAAATCTTTAGGAAATGGTATAGATCCACTTGAAGTAATAGACCAATACGGAGCTGATGCCTTAAGATTCATGTTAGTAACTGGAAACTCTCCAGGAAACGATATGAGATTCTACATGGAAAGAGTTGAAGCATCTAGAAACTTTGCTAATAAATTATGGAATGCATCTAGGTTTGTATTTATGAACATAGATGAAGAAATAATGAATGGAGTAACTAGAGAATCTGTTCAAGGTAACTTAACAATAGCTGATAAATGGATAATATCTAGAGCAAACAATGTTGTTAAAGAAGTTATAGACAATATGGACAAGTTTGATTTAGGTATAGCAGCACAAAAAATCTACGATTTTGCGTGGACAGAGTACTGTGACTGGTATATAGAAATAGTTAAACCAAGATTATATGGAGATGATGTTCAAGCTAAGAAAGCTGCTCTATACACTCTAACTTACGTTCTTGAAACTATATTAAAATTATTACATCCATATATGCCTTTCATAACAGAAGAAATATACACTTATCTTCCAACTGTAGAAGGAAGCATAGTTATAGCTAACTGGCCTCACTACAAAGAAGAGGATAACATGGCAAGTGAAGAAGAAATGATGGAACTTGCAATGGATGGTATAAGAAATATAAGAAATGCTAGAGCTGAAATGGATGTTCCACCATCTAAGAAAGCTAAAGTAATAATAGTTCCAACTGAGGATAAAAAACCAGCTGTAGAAGCTACAAAGGAATACTTCGTAACTTTAGCATCAGCATCAACAGTAGAAATAGCTGACAATGAAAACAACATCCCAGAAGATGCTGTATCAGTTGTTATAAATGGAGCTAAAATATTTATACCACTTGATGAATTAGTTGACTTCCAAAAAGAAAAAGAAAGATTAACTAAAGAAAAAGCTAAATTAGAAGGCGAAATAAAAAGAGTTAATGGAAAGCTTTCTAACCAAGGTTTCTTAGCAAAAGCACCAGAAAGCTTAGTTAATGAAGAAAAAGCTAAAAAAGAGAAATTCGAAGAAATGATGAAATCAGTTCTTGAAAGACTTGAAAATATAGAATCAAAGTTATAATCTAGGGAAGGTCATGTTTATAAATTTTATAGACATGACCTTTTAAATTGTAAGGATTTTATAATTTTTTTTCAAATTATGTGATAAACCTCAAAATGTATTATAATAAACTATAGATACTTAAATTATGAAAAAATAAAGCACGATTACGTATAAATACTTAATTTAGTTGAGGGGGAAGAAAAATGAATTACCAAGAGGCACTGGAGTTTATTGAAAAATCGCATAAATTTGGAATGAGATTAGGCTTAGAGAATACTTTTAAGTTATTAGAATTATTAGGAAATCCACAAGATAAGCTTAAATTTATTCATGTGGCAGGAACTAACGGAAAAGGTTCTGTATGTTCTTTTATTTCAAACACATTAAAGGAGCAGGGATACAAAGTAGGTCTTTACACATCTCCATATTTGGAGACTTTTACGGAAAGAATAAGACTTAATGGAAATAATATTCCAGAGGAAGATGTGGCAAGAATAATTACTATAATGAAAGAAAAAATAGAACAAATGGCATCACAAGGACATGCGTATCCTACAGAGTTTGAAATAGAAACTGCTATGGCATTTTACTATTACTATGAACAACAAGTGGATTATGTAGTTCTTGAAGTGGGCTTAGGAGGAAGATTTGATGCTACAAACGTTATCAAATCACCACTTGCCAGTGTAATAGTATCTCTTAGTTTAGACCACATAGGAATTCTTGGTGATACATTAGGAAAAATTGCTTATGAAAAAGCAGGAATAATAAAAGAAGATAGTATGGCAGTTGTTTATAAACAAAAACAAGAAGCTGAAGATGTGATAAAAAATGTATGCAAAGAAAAAAACACTAAATATGTAGAGGCTAATTTTGAAAATTTAGTAATTAAAAAGTCTGATATAAATTCACAAGTATTTGATTGCACAATACTAGGTGAGAAATTTGAAGATATGGAAATAAGTCTAATAGGAGAGCATCAAGTAAATAATGCAGTATTAGCGTTAACAGTAATAAAAGTATTAAAAGAAGATAGAAAAGTAGAAATAAGTTATGATGCTATAAGAAAAGCATTCTTAAATACTAGATGGCCAGGTAGAATAGAAAAAATAAAAGACAATCCAACGTTTATAATAGATGGAGCTCATAATGAAGATGGAGCAAGATCTTTATCTAAAGCTCTAGAAAAACATTTTAGTGGAAAGAAAATGACTTTACTAATAGGAATGTTAAAAGATAAGGATATTGATGGAGTTCTTGAAATACTCATGGACAAGTTTGATAAAGTTATTACAACTACACCAGATAGTGATAGATCCATGAGTTGTGAAGAGTTAAAAGAAAAAATAGAAAAATATGTTCCAAATGTTATTGCTATTGAAAATATAGATGATGCAGTAAAGTATGCTCTAGATAATGCTTCAGAAGATGAAATAATAATCTCGGCAGGATCTTTGTATATGATAGGACATGTTAGAAAAATATTTAAATAATAAAAAAGGTGGTTAAATTGCTTAACCGCCTTTTTAATGTTTATAAAGCCTCAACTATTGCTTTTGATAATTGATCTGGGCATGAAGTATCTTTAGTACCACAAGTAGTTCCTTCTAATCTTGCAGCAACTTCTTTAGCGTTTTGACCAACTATTAATTTGCTTATACCTGATAAGTTTCCGTTACATCCACCTTCAAAATTGGCTTCCTTAATTATATTATTTTCATCAACTTCTAAAGTTATTTGACGGCAACAAACACCGCTAGTTTGGAATTCTATTTTCATATATGTACACTCCTTATTTTAAATGTTCCAATGAATATGATAACAATAGATAAAATATAAAGCAACTATAATAGAATAATTATATATTTTATCTAATATATTATTATAGTATAAAAAACATAGAGGGGAGGGTAATCTATGAAGGTGTATGTTTCGAACTATTTATCAAAAAGTATTAGCGTAATAGACTATGAGACTTTAACTTTAGAAAAAGAAATTAAACTGGATGACAATATTTATCCCCATCACTTCTGTATAGATAAGGAGAAAAGCAAGATGTATTTGCCCAGTTCCAGTAATGGTATCTTATATGTGTTAGACATGAAAGAGGAAAAAATAATAGACTCATCATCTATAGGAGGAAGCTTAACTCAAATAGCTATGTTTGAAGAAGAAGTGTTTATTGCCAATGAGGATTCTAATAGTATTTATTTTATGGATAAAAATACTTTAGATCCCATAGCAATAATCTGTGTGGATGACATGCCCCATGGTTTTTGCTTTGATTTGCCTAGAAAAAAATTGTATGTTCCATGTATGGACTCCATAACGTGTATTGATATTATTAATAAAGTTATAGAAAGTAAAATAGATATAGATTTCAAAGCATGGCATGTACAACTAGATAAGTACAAGAGTGAGATTTATGTATCAACCTTAGATGGAAAAGTAGTAATTATTGACGAAGATACTTTAGCTACGAAAAAAGTTTTTGACGAATTTTTGCTACCAGTTCAAATATCTTTCAATTATAAGGATAAAAAAGTATATATAGCCGATTTGGGATACAAAAATATAAAGATACTAGATTATAGTTTAGGAAAGTATATTGGCAATATAGACATAGATGGAATACCTCAGGGATTAGAAATCTCTCCAGACGAAGAAAAATTATTTATATCTGATACTCAAAAAAACTCAGTAAAAGTTTATGACACTTCTACAAATAAATTAATAAAGGAAATAAAAGTAGAAAAAGAGCCTACAACAATTATTTGTATGTAGGCCCTAGTGTATATCTCGGATTAATAAATTTATAACTTCTGCATACATATTAGAAGCATTATTATTCCAATTATTGCATATTTGTTTTGCTTGTTTTTCCGATGAAACGTTTAAGTTTAAATCTATTAGGTTACTTTGGTTTTCAATAACTCTTAAATTAACAATAAACTCATTTTCACTTTGCTTTACAAAACTAGATTTAACTTGAGTATCAGCTAATAAACTTTCTTTATTATTTTTTATGTATTCGTCAATTTTAATTGCATAAGATTCTGGTATTCGGTTTAAGAAGTACTCTAGTGTTTCAAGTCCCTTTTGTGTTAGACAATAGTACTCTCTTCCAGAGTCTTTGTATGGTTTTATAAACTTAGAATCCATAAGTTGTGATAAGATTTGCTGGAATGAGAAATAGTTCATCATATCAGTTTCTAAAACAACTTGTGTCATCTGTGAGTTAGTTAAATCCATATTTATTTTGTCTAAAATATATAAAATTAAAAGTTTATGATATGCCAACTCTTCAGTTGAGTTTTCAAACATATTATTATCCTCCAAGAAACAATTTATATTACTATATTAAACTAAATTATAAAAAATTAAAAGTGGTATTTAAAATAAAAAAATATATAACAAAGGCTACCTAATTAGGTAGCCTTACATTAATGTGTTATTTTTTTTAAAACTATTTGCCTGCCATTTGCTTTTCAGCCATTTCAACTAACTTTTTAGTCATATATCCACCTACATAACCGTTTTGTCTTGCAGTTAAATTACCTTTGTCAATATTTTCGTAATTAGACATTCCTAATTCGCCAGCTATTTCTAATTTCATTTGATTTAATGCAGCTCTTGCCTCAGGTACCACTTGTCTGTTGTTAGAAGTTGACATAGTAAATTTCCTCCTTAAAGTTGAAATATAATTTTTTTGTTAACATCATCTAATTGATGTTACTTATAATTTCTCCAAATTCAAAAGTTATATTCTGAAAAATAAATCCAAAAAAGTCGAATTTAGTAAAAAATTTAAAAGTGAGTATTTACCTTGTTTACACAAATTAATACAAAAGCATGGCGAATTTTAGTACATGCTTTTGTAATTTTTTTTGATTTTTTTAAATAAATATATGGTAGGAGTATTTTAAATAGGAGGTAAAAAATGAACTCAGCATATAAACGAACAAAAGCTTTTATCTTAAGTATAACTTTGTTTTTTGCGGCTTTATTTATTATAGGTTGTTTCGTGTTGGGAATAAAAAATATATGCTCTGCCATTCAAGGGTATGAAACACCTATAAATAGAGTTGATACAAAGAATAAAAAAGTTGCACTTACTTTTGATGTTGCTTGGGGAAGTGAGAATATTAAAGAGATATTAGACATATTAGATAAACATAATGCAAAAGCTACATTCTTTTTAGTTGGTAGTTGGGTTGATGACAACAAAGAATTAGTTAAAGAAATACATAATAGAGGTCATGAAATTGGTAATCATTCAAACACACATAGCTCTTTTCCAGACATATCTAATGAAGACAAGATAGATGAAATAATATTAACAAGTAATAAAATAAAAGATTTAACAGGTGAAAAAGTAAATTTATTCAGACCACCTTTTGGAAATGTGGATAAAGAAACTATGAGTACTTGTAAATCTTTAGGATATTACACAATAAAATGGGATGTGGATTCTGGAGATTGGAAAAATATTGGACCGGTGCATGTATTAGATAGAGTAAGTAAAAATACTTCATCTGGATCAATTATATTATTTCATGCAAATGTTAAAGATGTAAGTTTATATTTGGATAGTTGTCTGTCTAATTTAGAAAAGAAAAATTATGAAATGGTTACAGTATCTAATCTAATTTACAAAAACAATTACAAAATCAATTCTTCTGGTGAGCAAAGTATTCAAAGAAATGATTAAATGTAATAAAAAGTAAAGACTATAAATATATTTATGGTAGAAGAAAAGATAAAGTTATAATTAACAATTTTGGGGGGAAAAATAATATGATAATTGTTAAGGACGATACTAATGTTGTAAATTTAAAAGGTGAACTAGAAGATGAATTAGAGTTTAGCCATGAAATATTTGGTGAAAAGTTTTATAGTACAAAAATAAAAATTAATAGACTAAGCAATTCCTACGATGTTCTTCCAATGACTATCTCAGAAAGATTATTACAAGATATAGATTTTGAGAGTGAAAAATTGGTAAGTGTTGTTGGCCAACTAAGATCATATAATAAGAATATTGATAATAAAAATAAACTTGTTTTGACAGTATTTGTTCGCGAAATAAAAGCAATACCAGAAATTGATACAAAGGATCCTAATAGTATTTTCTTAGATGGATATATATGTAAATCACCAATATATAGAAAAACACCGCTGGGAAGAGAAATAACAGATTTGCTAGTTGCAATTAATAGACCTTATAATAAATCAGACTACATCCCATCTATAGTGTGGGGAAGAAATGCCAAATTTGCAAAAAGTCTTAACGTTGGAGATAGAATCCAAATGTGGGGAAGAGTGCAAAGTAGAGTGTATGAGAAAAAGGTAGAAGGTGGTGATTCTGTCAAAAGAACGGCCTATGAAGTTTCTGTATCAAAAATAAAAAAATTTACATTAGGTGACGAAGAATAAAGAATATTACAAATTATAATATATGTATTGAATACTTAATTAGGATTTATTATAATCTAATAATGACTGGAATTATACGAAAAGCTTTATAGGAGGATAACGTGGAAAGTTTACTATATAATAAATACGAATCATGTTCGGGATTACTTGAATTTTCCGAAGAAGTGCTATCATTTTTAAATAATATAAAACATGATATCGGAAGCAAAGTCTTATTAGTGGGTAAAGTTGGTGAACTAGGCAAGAGGATAAGAGCATTTGGTGTTCAGGTAACTATTTTAGAACATAACAATAGAGAAGAAATTTGCTTTTCTCATGTAATGAATGAGAATTGTACAGTAGTAAGTGGACAACTAGAACATATGCCTTTCAATGACAATTATTTTGACAAAATTATAGTATTAGATTATTTAAATCATACAGCAAATTGTAATAAATCTGTAGGAGAAATCAACAGAGTTCTTAAAAACAACGGAGAAGTAATAGTAGAAGATTTAAACTTAAAAGATATAAAAGTAAAATTAAAATATTTTAAACATAGGATTTGTGGAGATAATATACATTATAATTATCCTATTGAAGTACAAGATATATTCAAAAAATTTAACTTTGAAGGAAAGTTAAAAGAAATAGAAAATAAAAGATATATTTATATAGGAAAAAAAAAGTAAAAGAGCTAGAATATAATTAAATAATATAATAAAAGACTAGGTTAACCTAGTCTTTTATTATACTGTAAGAAAATCTACTAATAAGGAGAGATAAAAGTGAAACTGGGCATTAATTTTACAATTGTGGGGGCTGTAATGTTATTTGTAATTCTTATAACTATTCAAATAACATTAAATAGAATATATGTTGTTTTAAAAGAAATAAAATCTTTGTTAAATATAAAAAAAATTAAGGATTGATGAAAATGAATGGTCTAAAAGATATAAAAGATGATATTCAAAATATAGCTGAAGCAATGCTTTCAGTTTTAAATATTGATGTTACTATAGTAGATGAAGAGTTAGTAAGAATAGCTGGAACAGGAATTTATTTAGATAAGATTGGCGAAAGGGTAAATGGATACTCTGCTTTTAAAAAATGCTTAGAAGAACAAGTATTAATTTATATTGATGATTCGGAGCAAAATGATATTTGTAAAATATGTTCTAACAACGGGAACTGTAAAGAGTATGCAGAAGTATGTTGCCCAATTACTCTAGATGGATATTCCTATGGAGTTGTAGGCCTTATAGCATTCAATGAAGAGCAATCTTCAATAATAACTGATAATGCAAAGGATCTAACTAACTTTTTGGGGAAAATGGCAGACTTAATATCTAATAAATTAAAGGCTCAAAACAAAACAGAAGAACTAGAACTGGAAAAGAAAAAATTAGAGATATTGCTAAATGGTATGAACAAAGCTGTAGTATCTATAGATACTAGAGGTAATATTGATAAGTATAATGTTAAATTTAGAGAAAGCTTTAATATAGATGATGAAAAGTTGGAAAGTGGAAACATTTTTGATCTACTAGACTTTATAAAAAAACCATCAACTTTAGATTTTGAAAAATATAAAACTGGAATTTTCTATTACAAGAAACTAGGAAGAAACTTAAAAGGAATATATAATATTAGCCAAATAGTAGTTAAAAATAAATTAAAAGGATACGTTATTGATTTTATTGAAAACAAAGAAGCAATTAAAAACTATAATAAGATTAATAAAGATTATAAAATAACATTAGATAATATTGTTGGTAGTAGTGAAATAATGGAACATACAAAGCAAAAAGCCTTAATTGCAGCCAAATCAAATTCTACAGTTTTAATTACAGGTGAAAGTGGCACAGGAAAGGAACTTTTTGCTAGAGCTATTCATAATCATAGTGATAGAACAGATTATCCTTTTGTAGCGGTTAACTGTGCAGCTATACCAGACAACCTATTGGAAAGTGAATTATTTGGGTATGAGGAAGGCGCATTTACAGGAGCTAAAAAAGGTGGAAAACTAGGTAAATTTGAACTGGCTCATAATGGTACTATATTTTTAGATGAAATAGGAGATATGAGTCTTCACTTACAAGGCAAGCTTTTAAGAGTGCTACAAGAAAGAGAGCTAGATAAAATTGGAGGAAAGTCCAATATATTTATTGATGTTAGAGTTATTGCAGCTACTAATAAAAATTTAGAAGAGTTAGTAAGAAATGGACAGTTTAGAGAAGATTTATATTATAGATTAAAAGTAATTCCTATAACTTTGCCAACTTTAAGAGAACGTAAAAGTGATATTCCTTTATTAATTGATTATATGATAAAAGAATATGCTCGCAAGCTAAATAAAGATGTAATTGGCATAGAAGAAGATGCTAGTAAGACATTGGTTGATTATACATGGCCAGGCAATGTTAGAGAGTTACAAAACATAATTGAATATAGCATAAATATGTCAAACTCAACCTTGTTAACTTTAGATATTATACCTAACAATATAAAATCAACATATTATGATGAAAAATCACATAAAGAAGAGGAAATAAGAACTTTAGAAGATTTAGAAAAAGAAGAAATAAGAAAAGCCTTTAATAAATATAAACATTATAAAAAGGACAAAGAATTAGTGGCAAAGGCCTTGGGTATATCTAGAGCTACATTATATAGAAAACTTGAAAAATATAATCTAATCTCAAAATGATACAAAAATCTCATTTTGAGATTTTTTTTGCTTATTTTGAGATTTATATAATTGTTTATAATTACATAACCTATAAAAGTATATAAATTTGGCTTGTTAATCTCATTTTTTTATTTTATTGAATTTTAAAAAAGTTGGCACGTAAATTGCTATATTATAATTTGAGAACAATATGAAAATAATAATTTATTTTAAATTACTAGGAGGATTATAAAATGAGAGATTTAAGAACGAATTTAGTTGATATATTAAAGGCTGAAGTAAAACCAGCAGTAGGGTGTACAGAGCCAGTTGCCGTAGCATTAGCTTGTGCAAAAGCAAAAGAGCTATTAGGAGAAGAAATAGTAAAACATAAAGTATTAGTTAGCCCAAATGTTTACAAAAATGCAATGTGTGTTGGAATACCAGGAACTGATAGATTAGGATTAAAAATAGCTGTTGCTATGGGATTTGTTGGAGGAAAATCTGAGGACGGATTAACTTTATTAGAAGGATTAACTGATGAGCAAGTTAAAGAATCAGAAAGATATGTAGATGAAAATCCAATAAGTATAGAGCCTTTAGAGACTAAGGAAAAGGTTGTTATAGAAGTAAGATTAGAAGGAAAGAACAATACATCAAGAGTTATAATAAAAACTAAGCATGATAACTTTGTATTCTTACAAGCAAACGGTTTAGTATTATTAGATGAAGTGGACGGATTTGCAGAAAAAGCTGAAGCACAAACTACAGAGAAAAAAGAAAACATAATGGACACTATAACTATACAAGAAATAGTTGAAAATGTTGAAAATCTGAATTTAGAAGATATTAAATTCTTATTAGATGGTGTAACAATGAATATGGATATGGCAAAATACGGATTAGAAAATGAAATCGGTATAGGTGTTGGTAGAGGTATAAAAGAATCTATGGAAGAAGGATTATTAGGAGACGGAATAATGACAGAAGCTATGCTTTTAACAGCTGCAGCATCTGATGCAAGAATGGGTGGAGCAAAACTTCCTGTTATGAGTTCAAATGGATCTGGAAACCATGGATTAACAGCAATACTTCCAATAGTTGCTTATAGCTCAAAGTATCCACAAAGTGATGAAAAATTAGCAAAAGCTCTTGCAATATCTCACTTAGTAACTGCATATGTTAAAAACTTTACTGGAAGATTATCTGCTGTATGTGGATGTGGTGTAGCTGCATCAACTGGGGCAAGTGCAGGTATAGCTTGGTTAATGGACGGAAAGATTAATCATATATACGGAGCTATAGAAAATATGATAGCTGACTTAAGTGGTATGATCTGTGATGGTGCAAAAGCAGGATGTGCATTAAAATTATCTTCAGCAGCATCAGCAGCAGTTCAAAGTGCTGTTATAGCTAAACAAGGATATGCAGTACCACCACTAAATGGTATAGTTGGTACACAAGTTGAGCAATCTATACAAAACTTAGGTAGAGTTAGTGATAAAGGAATGCAAATAACAGACGAAGTAATATTAAATGTAATGAATGATATGAATAAAGTTGACTAAAACTATCTTGCAAAAGAAGTTAATCTTTTATAAAATGGAAATATCATCATTTATTTAGGAGGTTAATCAATGGATATTGATAAAAAAGTATGGGAAGTTCTATGCTCGGAAGAACAATTAAAAGATAGAATAAAAGAATTAGGTAAAGAACTTTCAAAAGATTACCAAGGCAAGAAATTAATGGTTGTATCTCTATTAAAAGGTAGCTTCATTTTCTGCTCAGATTTAGTTAGAGCTTTAGATGTACCAGTAAGAATAGAATTTATGACAACTTCAAGTTATGGACATGGAACTGCTTCAAGTGGAAGAGTTCAAATCGTTAATGACATAAAGTCTGATTTAGAGGGATATGATGTATTAGTTGTTGATGATATAACAGATTCAGCACATACTATGTACCATGTAATGAATCATTTAAAATCTAAAAATCCAGCAAGTATAAAATGTTGTGTATTATTAGATAAACCAAGTAGAAGAGAAGTAGATTTAGTACCTGATTACTGCGGATTTACAATTGAAGATAAATTTGTTGTAGGTTACGGATTAAACTATGGTGACTATTATAGAAATATACCATATGTATTTGTAGTAACAGATAAAGATAGATAGTAAGATGAAAGGGTGTAACAAAAATGTTACACCCTTGAATTTTGTCTAAATTTGTTAATGATAGGTCAATGTGTTTGAAGGATTTATTTAGTGTTTAATTTTTCTATTCTATACCCAATTTCTTTATTGGCAAGCTTATAACTCTCTTTAATCATATTGTCAGTGTCCATATGATTATCAAATAAAACATCTATGGTAAGTTGATTCCTTTGTTGAAAATATTTTTCTAGTAGAAGTTCTTCCAAGTATTTTTGAGTTTTTAAATTACCTTCGTGCATTATATGTTTTACATCAAACCCTTCTTTAAGTAATTCTTTTCCAACTAATATGCCACGAGGGCATCTTATAGGTTCTTGCATGGCACCAAGTAAGACTATTTTATAACCTTTGATGCAACCTATTTTTAATCTTTGTATACCTTTCTTAAAATCATCTTCTAATATAACTTTAGCAAAATCTGCATATCCTTCATTGTTATAACTTGCTCTAGTTTTTCTCCTAGCACCAAACTCATCAGCCATATAGATATAGGTATAGCCTAACCTTTTTAAGTTTGTTTGAAAAAATTCTTTGTTATATTGAGTATTGTACTTTGAATATGGGATAGCTCTTATATCAACTACACAATCTATATTGTATTTCTTTAATATTTCTATAAATTTATCAAAAGGGTAATTAGAATGACCTAATGTATATATTTCCATTTCAATCACTTCCTTGTTATGTATTTAGTTATATAAAATTATAATACCCTAATTTTAATGTGATACGTAATATAATATTTAAGTTATAAAGTTAATGAAGAGCAATTTTAACCTAATATATATTTATGAAATACAAAAAAATGAATTTTTATTGTAAACAATGGAAATACTGATTAATAATATATAATAAGTAAATTTATTGACATTTAAATTAAAAGATAATAAGATTAAGATAGAAAACCATATAATAAATCCCATGATAAGGAAGAGTAGTTAAATTAAGATTCGATATAGAGAGTTGAGGATGGTGGAATCTCAGCAAGAAAGATTTGATGAATGGACCTTTTAGGAGTAAATTGAAATCAGTTGAGAGTAGACTTTACCGTGAATTGCACGTTACAGCAGTTGAGGTATGCTAGTACCAAGAATTAAGAGGTGTATTTTATAGTACACAATTTAGGTGGCAACGCGGATATAACACTCCGTCCTATAGTTTTAGGACGGAGTTTTTTAATTATAGAGAATACTGAAAACTATAAATATCATAAGGAGATGAAGAAATGAGTAAAAAAATAATATTAACAGGAGATAGACCTACAGGAAAACTTCATTTAGGTCATTATACAGGTTCATTAAAAAACAGGGTAGCATTACAAAATTCAGGACTATACGATATGTTTGTTATGATAGCTGACCAACAAGCTTTAACAGATAATGCAAAAAATCCAGAAAAAATAATAAATAGTGTAATGGAAGTTACTAAGGACTACTTAGCAGTAGGATTAGACCCAGAGAAAACAAATATATTTATACAATCACAAATACCAGAGTTAGCAGAGCTTACAGTGTATTACTTAAACTTAGTTACAGTAGCCAGACTTAGTAGAAATCCTACAGTTAAGGATGAAATAAAACAAAAAGGATTTGGAGAAGGAATACCAGCAGGATTTTTCGTTTACCCAGTGAGTCAGGTAGCTGATATAACAGCTTTTAAAGCTGATTTAGTTCCAGTAGGTAACGATCAAAAACCAATGATAGAGCAAACTAGAGAGATTGTAAGAAGCTTTAACAACACATATGGTGAATTGTTAGTTGAACCAGAAGGAATGTATCCAGAAGGAATAGAGGGAAGAATGCCAGGAATAGATGGTAAGGCTAAAATGAGTAAATCATTAGGAAATGCAATATATTTAAGTGATGACGAAGAAACAGTTAAAAAGAAAGTTATGAGTATGTTTACAGATCCTAATCATATAAGAGTTGAAGATCCAGGATGCGTTGAAAATAATACAGTTTTCACTTATTTAGACGCTTTCTGTACAGATAAGGCTTACGTAGAAGAGTTAAAAGCCCACTACAGAAGAGGTGGTCTTGGAGATGTTAAAGTAAAAAGATACTTAAACGAAGTGCTTCAAGCTGAGTTAGCTCCAATAAGAGCAAGAAGAGCTGAACTGGAAAAAGATAAAGCATATTTATATGAAGTGTTAAAAAAAGGTAGCGAAAATGCTAGAGAAGTAGCGGCTCAGACTTTAAAAGAAGTAAGAGAGGCTATGGGAATAGAATACTTTAAAGGTTTATAAGAATAGATAAAAAGGCATTGTTTATTAGCAATGCCTTTTATTTTTTGTAATTACTCCCTTCACTATGATATTATAAGTATGTTGAAAATATTAGATATAATGTTAAATTATAAAAAATAAAATTTATATATTCGTATTTATATAAATGAAATCATGTTGTATAATTTTTATATTAAATAAAAAAAGAGGAAGGTAGTATGAAAATATTTAATCAATTAGGAATAATATTTGGAATATGGGCAGGAGGAGAATTAATAAGCTCTTTATGTAGTGATTTTATTAAAATACCTGGAACAATAGTAGGAATGATCATTTTATTTCTATTGCTTCAATTTAAAATAATAAAAGAAGAAACAATTAAAGAAGTATCAGATTTTTTACTTAATAACATGGCTCTATTTTTTGTGCCAGCAGGTGTATCTCTTATAAACTCTTTAGGTTTAATAGGAGAAAATATGGTTGTTTTATTATTGAGCGTAACTGCTGCAACTATGATTATTATGTTTGTAACGGGTAAAACGGTAGATATTATGATTCATAAAAAGCAAGTTGGAGTAGAGAAAGAAGAATCAGACGAGGAAAGATTCGCATAGTAGAGGGATAGGAGATAATAAATGGAGCAGATATTAAATACACAATTATTTGGACTTGTAACAATTTTAGCTTTTTATAATATAGGTTTATTTATACAGAAAAAAGCAAAAAAACCTATATTTAATGGTTTATTAATATGCATAATACTAATTATATTATTTTTAAAAATTACAAATATACCTTATGAAAGCTTTAAGATAGGTGCAGATATAATGAATTTTATGTTAGGGCCTGTTACAGTGGTTTTAGCAGTACCACTTTACAGACAGTTTGATTTATTTAAAAAGCATTTTAAAGAAATTCTTATTGGAATTGTAGTAGGAGTAGTAACTTCTTTTATAATAATAACTATTATAGGAAAATTAACTTTAACAAATAACGAGATAGTTTACTCTATTTTACCAAAATCAATTACAACACCAATGGGAATATCATTAGTCAATGCACTAGGTGGAGTGGAATCTATAACTGTTGTTTGTATAATTGCAACAGGTATATTTGGAAATATATTAGGGGATTTAGTATTAAAAGTAGGTAAGATAAAGCACCCTGTGTCAAAAGGAATAGCGCTGGGTACGGCAGCTCATGCTATGGGTACAAGTAAGGCTCTAGAAATGGGCGAGGTAGAAGGTGCTATGTCATCTCTATCTATAGGTATTTGTGGTGTTTTAACAGTTATGTTAGTACCTATATTAATGAATTTTGCAGGATAAGATTATATTTAAAGTGTTTTAATTTGGATATAAAAAGGAATAAGTTGAAAGATCAATAAGCATAGAATTTTGGTTAAATAAAAGCCCCTTTATGGCAACGGTTAAAATATAATCGTAGTCGAAAGGTGCTTTTTTTATATAGTGAATATTTATCTTCTAATTTTGTTTAAAGTACCATTAGCACTACTATTTGCATATCTATACACAATTTACCAATCTATTATGACTAATCAAATTTTTTAGGTTTTCATTATACTATATGACTTATTTAGATTAATTCCCAGGTGAATATTATAAAAGCTAAAAATGCAGCATTTGTTATCACAAAATGATAAATTTCGACAAGGGTTATATATTATACTTTATATTGTAGAAATCATATTATTAATAAATAAAGGAGAATTGAGCAATGTCAAAAATGATACAATGTAAATATTGTTCTAAAGAAGTAGCATCTAATGAAAAGTTTTGCCCAGGATGTGGAGCAAAAAATAAGAAACCAATATATAAAAGACCTTGGTTTATAGTAATAGCATTCTTTGTAATAGTTGGAGCAATAGGTTCAGCAGGTGGTGGAGATTCAACTAAAACAAATAGTGGGACAACTGGAACTGAACAGAAAATTAGTAAGAATCAAAAAACAGAAGAAAATGCTTCAGTAGAAGAAAAAGTGGAAGAGGATGTTCCAACAGAATATAAGTCTGCATTGGAAAAAGCCAAAATATATAGTGATACTATGAATATGTCTAAGGCTGGATTATATGACCAACTAACATCAGAGTATGGAGAAAAGTTTTCAAAAAAAGCTGCTAAATATGCTATAGATAATGTAGACGCAAATTGGAAGGAAAATGCATTGAAAAAAGCAAAAACATATCAAGAAAGCATGGCTATGTCTCCAAAAGCAATTTATGACCAATTAACATCAGAATATGGAGAAAAATTTACAAAAAAACAAGCCAAGTATGCTATAGACAATCTGGAGTAATATATTGTAAAAAAGAACTTAAGCACCTAGTATAAAAACTAGGTGCTTTTTGTAGTATTATAAATAACTATTAAATCTTTTATTAATTTTATTTTAAGATTAATCTAGTTTTCTTAAATCTTCCATAACCTTTGTTTTATCAGCAGTTTTTTCATCTTTATTCTTAATTATTCTAGCAGGAGAGCCAGCTACTACAACACCTGGAGGAACATCTTTTGTAACAACAGAACCTGCAGCAACAACAGAACCTTTACCAACTCTAACGCCTTCAAGAATAACTGAATTTGCGCCTATTAATACATCATCTTCAATTATAACAGGAGTAGCAGAAGGTGGCTCAAGAACACCAGCAACAACAGAACAAGCCCCAAGGTGTACATTTCTACCAAGCATTCCCCTAGCACCTATTACAGCATTCATGTCTACCATAGACCCTTCTCCAACAACGGCACCTATGTTTATTACAGCACCCATCATGATTACGGCATTTTTTTCTATTGTAACCATATCTCTTATTAGTGCACCTGGCTCAATTCTAGCTTCTGCATGTAAGAAATTATAAAGAGGGATAGCTGAATTTCTTCTATCGTATTCTATATGAATATCATCCACAGAAGATTTAAAGTTTTCCACATCTTTTATTATAGTTTTATAATCACCAATTAAAATATAAGAACCTTCTTGACCAAACACTTTGTAGTTATCATTTTTTTCTATTTTTATATTACCAGAAACATAAACTTTTACAGGTGTTTGTTTTTCAGCATCTTTTATATATTTAGCTATTTCATACGCATCATTTAAGTTAACCATAGTTTTCCTCCAAATTTTGTCTAGTTTTAGTCTAACATATTGTTCATATTGTAATATCCAGCTTCTTTATTTACTAAGAATTTTGCAGCAGCAATAGCCCCTTTTGCAAAAATATCCTTAGATTGAGCTGTATGTTTTATTTCTACAACTTCATCATGGCCGGCAAATATAGTAGTATGTTCTCCTACTATAGTTCCACCCCTTATGGCGTGAATACCGACTTCAGTAGGCTTTCTCTTTTCACTGCGACCATATCTTCCATAGATACATTCACTACCTGGCAGAACCTCTTTAATTCCATTAGCTATCATAACAGCTGTACCACTAGGTGAATCTAGTTTTTTATTATGGTGTTTTTCTATTATTTCTATATCAAACCCATTAAGAGCTTTGGCAGCATCTTTAACTAATTTAACTAGAACATTCACACCTAGAGACATATTAGAAGAGTGGAAAATAGGAATAATAGCCGAAGCTTTTTCTATTTCACCTAATTCTTCATCATTAAATCCTGTAGTTGCTATTACTAAAGGTGTTTTTGTTTTTGTGGCATAGTCCAAAACATCATATATAGCACAGTGATTAGAAAAATCGATAATAATATCAGCATTTTCTTCTACTTCACTCATTTTATGATAAGTTTTGAATGGGACATCTAATTCATCTCTTGATACACCACAAACAAGTTGTAGCTCACTATCTTCATTAACACATTTAGTTAAAACTTTACCCATACTACCGCTATAACCATTTATAATTACTCTTAACATGTTGCCTCCTGTATTTTTAGTCCCCAATTAACTAATTCTCTTTTTAAAACTTCTAAATTTTGTTCTTCCATTTCAGCTAGAGGAAGTCTTAAGTCTCCCACATTAAATCCTAATAAATTAACAGCAGTTTTTACTGGTATAGGATTTACTTCTATAAATAAAGCATCTATTAAAGGTTTCATGCCCAATTGTAATTCTCTAGAACCTTCTACATCCCCTTCCATAAACTTTGCTACTAAATCATGAGTTTCCTGTGGGCAAATATTAGCTAGAACTGATATAACTCCAGACCCTCCTAGAGAAAGTAGGGGTAGTATGGAGTCATCGTTACCAGAATACACAGCAAAGCCTTCTGGAACTAACCTGCAAACTTCAGCTACTTGAGCTAAATCTCCACAAGCTTCTTTAAGAGCTACAATGTTATCCACATTTTTAGCTAAATCAGCAACAAGTGAAGGAGGGATATTAACCTTTGTACGTGAAGGAACATTGTATAAAATTATAGGAAGCTTAACACTATTTGCAATAGATACAAAGTGTTTTCTAAGTCCTGATTTATTAGCCTTGTTATAGTAAGGAGTTATAATTAAAAGAGCATCTGCACCTAATTTTTCAGCTTCTTGACTCATATAGATAGAGTGAGCAGTGTCATTTCCACCTGTGCCAGCTATTACAGGGACCCTTTTATCAACAGCATCAACAATAGTTTTGATTGCTAATAAATGTTCTTCGTCATTCATAGTGCTGGCTTCACCAGTAGTACCACAAGCAACTATAGCATCAGTGCCATTTTCAATTTGAAAATCCACTAATTCTTTTATCTTTTTAACATTAACCTTTCCATTTTCATCAAATGGCGTAACTAAAGCAACTGCAGAACCTTTAAAAATCATAAACAAACCTCTCCTTTTTACCTTAAATTTAATCTCTATTAATTAATATTTATTAAAGCTCATTTTTATACTAAATCATATTTTAATAATAATTCAGCTATTTGAACTGCATTAGTAGCAGCCCCTTTTCTTATGTTGTCAGCAACAACCCACATATTAACACCATTATCCACACTGAAGTCTCTTCTGATTCTTCCAACGTAAACCTCATCATGACCTTCAGCATCAACTGCTAGAGGATATTCGTTGTTAGCAGGATTATCAACTATAACTACACCTTCAGTATTTTTTAGAGTACTAAATACGTCTTCTAACTCAAATGGTTTATTAAACTCTAAGTTTATAGACTCACTGTGGGCACCTCTTACTGGAACCCTTACAGTAGTAGCAGTAACTTTAATATTATAATCTTCTAAGATTTTCATAGTTTCATTTACCATTTTCATTTCTTCTTTTGTATATCCGTTTTCTTCGAAAACATCTATATGAGGAAGACAGTTAAACGCTATTGGATGAGGGTAGAAAGTGTTTGGTTTTCCCTGGATTCCATCTTCCAAGTCTTGAACTCCTCTAACTCCAGAACCTGATACGGCTTGGTAAGTTGAGTAAACAACTCTTTTTAAACCATATTTATCATGTAATGGTTTAAGAGGAACCATAGCTTGTATAGTAGAGCAGTTTGGGTTTGCAATTATTCCCTTATGATTTTTTACTGCTTCTGGGTTAACCTCTGGAACAACGAGTGGAACGTTAGGATCCATTCTCCATTGGCTTGAATTGTCAACAACAATTACTCCTTTAGAAGCTGCTATTGGTGCGTATTTTTGGCTTATTCCTCCACCAGCAGAAAATAGAGCTATTTGTATATCTCTATCAAAAGAATTTTCATTTAATTCCTCTACAACCACATCTTTGTTTGCAAATTTAACAGTTGTACCTGCAGATTTTGCAGAAGAGAACATATAGATATTATCTATTGGAAAATTTCTTTCTTCTAAAATTTTTATAAAAGTTCTTCCCACCATACCAGTGGCACCAACTAAAGCAACATTAATTTTTTTCATTTTTAATCACCCCGTAATATATTTTAGATTTAACATTAATAACATAGAGAAAATTTAAGGGAGAGCTTTATATTTATATATATAAAAAAACGTACAAAGGTATACTTTGTACGTTTAAAACGACATGTCAAAGTAAACCTTGTAGCTCACCACTTAAAAATAAGTGACAGTGTTATACATATTATGCATAACCCCAAAAATAATCTTTGCCAAGATTACCTTTTCGGCAATGGTTCCTTTCTTTGAATATCTACGTCTGCCGACTACTTTCAAATACTTTTAACCACTGCACCTCTACCCTAGGTTAAGATAGTTTTTTAAATTATTAATAATAGTAGTACAAAAAAATGAAAAAATCAATAAAAATGTAAAAATCAATAAAAATGTAAAAAATTACCTTAAACAACGTCTAGATTTTTTGTCGCATTTTAGGTAAAATGTTTTATATGTTATTTAATATTTATAAAAATATTTTTTAAAGATAAATAATTCTTAAATTATTATTATTGGAAATATATAATTTTAATTGGGAATATGTTTTCTTATTAAAATAAAAAGAATATCTAAATCCCCGAGGAGGAACAAAATGGAATCACTAAAAGAACTTTACAAAATAGGTAATGGACCTTCCAGCTCACATACAATGGGACCACAAAGAGCTGCTGAACAATTTAAGAACAAATACCCAGAAGCTGCTAGCTATAAAGCTCACTTATACGGAAGCTTAGCTGCAACAGGAGAAGGGCATTTAACTGATTATATAATCAAGAAAACACTTGAGCCAAAAGAAGTTGAAATACTTTGGAGAGAAGACATAGTTAAACCATATCATCCAAATGGTATGATGCTAGAAGCTATAGATGCAGACGGAAACGTAATGGGAGATTGGACTATCTACTCTGTTGGTGGAGGTACAATAGCTGAAGAAGGAATGAGAAATGCAGGTGGAAACGATACTTACCCTCATTCAACTATGGAAGAAATAATAGCTTGGTGTAACCAAAACAATAAAAACTTCGTAGACTACGTAAAAACTTACGACGATGCTGATATAATGGATTACTTAGTAACTATTAAAGATGCTATGAAAAAATCAGTAGAAGACGGTTTAAAAGCTACAGAAGTTATACCAGGGAAATTAAATCTAGAAAGAAAAGCTGGATATTTCTATAAGCAATATCTTGCTAAGAAGCAATTAAATACATTAGTTTATGCTTATGCTTTAGCTGCTTCAGAGCAAAATGCATCAGGATACGTTATAGTAACTGCTCCAACATGTGGTTCTGCAGGTGTTTTACCAGGAATATTCTTCGCAATGAAAGACTATGAAGGATACACTGATGAGCAATTAGTTGAAGCTTTAGCTGTAGCAGGTATAGTTGGTGTTCTTGTTAAGAGAAACGGATCTGTTTCAGGTGCTGAAGTTGGATGTCAAGGTGAAGTAGGAGTTGCTTGTGCAATGGCTGCTGCTGCAATAGCTTACTTAAAAGGTGGATCATTAAGACAAATAGAATATGCTGCGGAAATCGGTTTAGAACATCACTTAGGAATGACTTGTGACCCAGCTTACGGATACGTTCAAATACCATGTATAGAAAGAAATGCAATGGGTGCTCAAAGAGCATTAGATGCTGCTAACTATTCATTATTAACTGATGGAGAGCATCAAGTTACTTTTGACCAAATAGTTAAAATAATGGACGAAACTGGTAGAGACATGATGGATAAATACAGAGAAACTTCAAAAGGTGGAATAGCTAAATTATTCTTCACTTGCTAGTTTTTAAATATTAAAATATTTATATTAAAATAGATAAAAGAAACAGGAATTTTCCTGTTTCTTTTTTTTTACAAATTTATAACGAAAGCTGTTTTTTATTAAATCTTTATAACAAAGAGAGCACAATCTTATAAAATATAATATTTTTATGATTTTTTTAGATATAGTTAGATATAAGAAAAACTAATATATGGAGGGGAAGCAATTATAAAAATACAATCAACGATAAAGGGAGGAAAAGAATGAAGGGTGTTTTAAAATTAGCTTTTTATTATTTGAAAAATCAAAAAGGAAGAAGTTTTTCTATAGTAATAGCAATAGGGTTAGCTACGTTGATATCATTTTCTAATATTGTACAAAAACAAACAAATATAAAATTAGGAACAGAAAAGCTACATAACACATTTGGAACTTATGACTATGAATATAGTGATATTGATGATGAAGCATTGCAAAAAATATTAAATGATGATACAAGGGATGATACATATACAATAATCAATTTAGGTAGCATTGTTTATAAAAATGGTGTTAAGAGCACTCTTAATACGTATAGTCCAGACTATTTAAAACAAAGTGAATATACACTTATAAATGGAAGGGCACCCCAAAATGAAAACGAGATAGTTTTAGATAATAGAGCTATAGAGGAAATGAATTTAGAAAATAAATTAGGTGAAGACATAGATTTTAACATAGTTAAAAAATATAAAAGTCATGATGGAAATGATGAAATATACAATAAAAATTATAAATTTAAACTAGTTGGAATAGTCAGCAGACCTAAGAACTACTACGAAGAATATAAAGAATATACACTTAAAGCTTTTTCAGGTGGATATAAAAATTTAATACCAGAAAATCTTATTACTAATGATGGTATTTTAAATGTAGAAAATGAAGATTCTACAATGGATAATATGTATAAACGAATGGAAAAATACGGCCTTACAGAAGATAAATTCTTTATGAATATCGGCTTAATTCAAGGGCTAAACTCTCTTGGTGTTGGTGAAGAAGCAACAACCTATGAAATAAGAAATATGTTATTACCTATAGCTGTATCGGCGCTTTTAATATGCAATATTTTTGTAATGACTTTATTTGATATGAAAAAATCAATAGGGATGTTAAGAGCCATAGGTGCTAAAAGGCACCAAATATGTTCTATGATTTTTATACAAAGTTTAATATTGGTAACCATTGGTATATCCTCTGGGTTCTTAATTGGCGGAGCGTATGTGTATAATTATATATCTAAAATGTACCCTCAAAATCCAAGCCTTTATATAACTAAAGAAGCAATATTGATACCGATATTAATAGCAATTATTACGGTGTTTATTTCAAATATAGTTCCCATATACAAGGCTACTAGAATATCTCCAGTAGAAGGAATGAGAGATAACGGTTTTAGTGACAGAAAGTTTAAAAATAGATTTTATTATAAATGGATAAGAAAAGTATTTAATATAACTGGAGAGATGGCATATAAAAATGTATTTAGATTTAGGACAAGGACCATTCTTTGTATATTATCTATGGGATTAGTTGGGTCTATGTATATAACTGCATTATCAAATTACAACAAAATTGGTATGGATGTAATGCATATGCCAAGTCAAAATATTGATGAATATGATATAAAACTAAATAAAGACGATTATAATGTGGAAAATGCTCTAGGAATGTATAGTAATAGTGATGTAGAAAAAATTAAAAATATAGATGGTGTAGACTATGTAGATGGAAAATTAGTGTTGTCTGGGTCTATGAATAAGAAACAATCATATTTAGAAGTTAGGGGTTATACAGAAAAAGATCTGAAAAAATTAGATAAATACATAGAAGAAAAAAGTGATGATAAAAATAGTGAATATATAAATGTTTTGGTAAATAATCATACTGATGGAACCGATGAACCAATAGATAAGGATTTAAAAATTGGAGAAATAATTGAAATTAAAATACCATCAGTAAATGATGGAAAGCTAAGTTATAAAGTGGAAAAAGTTAAAATCGCTGGTTTCTTAAACAGAAAATGGATTTTAAATAATTTCTATGGAAGAATGATAACGGTAATAATGCCAATAGAGGAATTATCTAAATTGACTAATATAAATGATGTTAATGTAATAGGAGTAAAAGCTTCTAGTGGAAAAGAAAAGGAAGTTGAAAATAAAATAGAAAAAATGTTTGGAAATAAGGATTATAACAATATAGAAAGTAGAGGGAAATATAAAGCAGAACAAGAAAAATTACAGGCAATGGATAAGATGCAAAGTATGTTTTTATTATTGCTTATGTCTGTAGTAGCATCTTTAAATATTTACTACACTATAAAAACAGGAATACTAATTAGAACTAGAGAGCTATCAACATTAAGAAGTATTGGTATGAGTATGAAAAAGATAAGAAGTATGCTTATTAAGGAGTCTTTAATTTATGCTCTTATTAGCTGCATGCTAGGGTCTGCTCATGCTATATATAAAGGATACAAGGATGTATCTATGGTTAATGAAATTATGGAAACTGGATTTGGTGCTAAGAATCTAGAAAAATTTGAAGTGCCTTTTAATGAAATAGTAATATTTACTTTTTTAGTAATAGTAGTTTGTATTATATCGGTGTACTTGTCTAAGAAAAAACTAGAAAAAATGAGTATATCAGAAGGAATTAATAGGAATGAATAAGGGGGAATCAGTATGGCCATATTAAAAATAGAAAATTTAAACAAGATTTATGGTAAAAAAGAAAATAAGTTACATGTTTTAAAGAATATAAATTTAGACATAGAAGAAAATAAATTTATTACTGTAGTAGGAGCTAGTGGGTCTGGAAAAAGTACATTATTGAATTGTATGGCAGGTCTTGATAAACCAACTGATGGAAGTATTTATTACAATAATGAGGAAATAAGTAATATGCCAGATGGAAAATTAGCTCATATAAGAATAAATAATTTTGGATTTGTGTTTCAGAACTTTAATTTAATACCAGTTGTTAATGTATATGAAAACATAACAATGCCTTCATTATTAGAAAATAGGAAAATAGATGAAAAATATCTAGAAGAATTGTTAGATAGGCTACAAATAAAAGATAAAATAAAGAAATTTCCTAATGAATTATCTGGAGGACAACAACAAAGAGTAGCAATTGCTAGAGCTCTTATAAACAAACCTAAAATAATATTTGCTGATGAGCCTACTGGAAATTTAGATACAAAATCAACAGAAGAAGTTATGAATATACTAAGAGAATGTGTAAATGATTACAATCAGACATTAATAATGATTACTCATAATGAAAATATAGCTAAAGAAGCTGATATTTGCATAAAGATAAAGGATGGACAAGTATTAAGTTAACTTAATAAAACCTAAAATAGATCTTAGAAATAATCATGAATTTAGTATTAATGTATAGAGAGAGCGTAAAAAAGAACAAGAATTAATCTTGTTCTTTTTTTACATATAAGGAAACTATAGTTGAATTTACGCTGTTGATAAACTCTGAAATTAAGTCATATCAACTCATTTAGGAAATGTAAAAAATGTATTTTTGAGCAACGGAGTTGCCTGAAGCGATAGCGAAGGCATCTCGTTGGCGACATGAGCGAAGCGAATTTTTTATAAAAATATTATAAGTTTATAATAGAAATGCTATTATTTATTATAAGAAGTTACGATAAATTAGGGGGTACTCTTATGGATAAAAATAATAAATGCAAACTTAATGATATTTCAAACTATTTGGTAGAAAAGCTAAAAGCAAAAGAAATGACAGTAGAAGAATTTTTAAGTATGAATAGTAATATATCTGCAGAGGAACTCAACAATAATTCAAAAATTTTCAAGATAAATGATTCCAATTTAATAAAATCACTACTAAGTGAAAATGAAAAATCAGAATTAGAAATAACTATGGATCATCTAAATAAAGATTTGGACAATATAGATAAATCATCTTATGAATATAGGATAAGTACAGGAAGTTTGGTAGTAATAATTTTGGAAAGTGAAGATGGAGAGTATTTATCAGGTTTTATTATGGATGGGAACGGAGAATTATTATTTAACTCTTTATTAGAATTAATAGGAAACGACTTTGAAAAAAGCAATAACACATTAGAATATATGATCGAAGAATTAAGACGATTTAAACCTTATGGCACAATCTAATTTATAAACAAGGGGGATTTTTATGGTAACAAAATATTTAGAGGACAAAGTAAAAAGACACAGGTATAACTTGCATAACTTAGCAGAACTTTCTCACGTGGAATTTAATACAGCAAAGTATATTAGAGACTACTTAGAAAAACTAGGCGTGGAGTATGAAATATATTTAGAAACAGCAACAGTGGGAATTATAAAAGGGAAAAATCCTAAAAAAACAATTGCTTTTAGGTCAGATATAGATGCACTACCTAGTCCTAAAGGGGCTGAGCACTTATGTGGACATGATGGGCATATGAGCATACTTCTTGGGCTAATAGAATATATAGTTGATAATAAAAATAAGCTAAATGATAATATAGTGTTTGTATTCCAACCAGCAGAAGAAGATACTGGTGGAGCAGAAAGACTTATGGACGCTGGTGTATTCAAGAAATACAAAGTAGATGAAGTTTATGGACTACATATACATCCGGATTTTCCAGAAGGATATGTGGCTTGTAGACCAGGCTATTTAATGGCTCAAAACGGTGAAATAAACATAGATATAATTGGCAAAGGTGGCCATGGAGCCATGCCACAAAATACGAAGGATGCAGTTTTAATAGCATCAGAATTTGTTACAAGTTTACAAAGTATAATATCTAGAAATATTAATCCTATAGAAGGGGCTGTTATAACTATAGGTAAAATAACTGGAGGCAGTGTTAGAAATATTATTGCTGAAGAAGTGAGATTAGAAGGTACTATTAGATGTTTTAACCCTTCTGTTTATGATACTATGGTAAATAGAATAAGAGAGTTTATTAAAGGATTTGAAATATCTTACGGTTGTAAAATAAATGCTGAAATTGTACATGGATATTTGGCAGTTAATAATGATAAAAATTTGTATAATGAATTTGTGAATGCTATTGGAAAAGATATGATAATAGAAACGGATCCCCTTATGATCTCGGAAGATTTTTCTTATTATCAAAGAGAGGCACCAGGGCTGTTCTTTATGTTAGGTGCTAGAAATGAAGAAAAAGGATTTGTAAACGGCCTTCATAATTGTAACTTTAATTTTAATGAAGATATATTAATGGGTGGCTTAAATATATATAAGCAACTGTTGGAGTATAAAAATTCACTAGGTTCATAGCGCCAACGAGTTACCTTTGAGCAACGTGTTGGCGAATCATTTCGCTATGGCTTCAGAAAACTCCGTTGCTTAAAATTCGTTGCACTCATAGGGCCAACGATATATCCTTGCTCCGCTGCGGATAAATCCGTTGCTTAAAATTCACTGGGATATTAGTGGTAAGGAGTTAATTTTATTTAGTTAATAATATATACCCCTTAGTTTTTGTATAAATTTTTGTCTAGATGACAAAACTACAAAAAAAGAAGGGGTGTTTTTTATGGATAAAAATAAATTAACTAAAGAATTCATTTATAAATGTGAAAAACAAAGAAAGAAAAATGAAAAAAAGGTAAAACCATTGACACAAGATGATATAATGAAATATGAGATAGCGGGAGAATTAGGCCTGCTTGATAAAGTTGATGAAAAAGGATGGGCTGGTCTTACTGCTAAGGAAGCGGGAAGAATAGGCGGAATCCTCACATCACGAAAAAAACAATTAAAAAAGAAAGCTGAAGAAGAGGATAAAAAGGATGAATCAGTATAGTGATTTTGCCTTTGTTTATGATGAACTTATGAACGAAGTTGATTATAACAATTGGGTTAAATACATTGAAGATATAATAAAAAATGAAAATGTTGAAGTACAAAATATATTAGAACTAGCTTGTGGTACAGGAAATTTAACTATACCACTTACTAAAAAAAATTATGACATTGCAGGAATAGATATTTCAGAAGAAATGCTACAAGTTGCCCGAGAAAAAGGAGAAAGAGAAAATGTTGAGTTAGTATTATTAGAACAAGACATCGTAGAACTTGATTTTGATGTGACTAACTTAGACTGTATCCTTTGTGGGTGCGATGGATTTAACTACATAACTTATGACGAAGATTTAGAAGGTGTATTTTCTAAATGCCATGAGTTACTAAAAGATAATGGAATTTTTATATTTGATATAAGTTCTTATTACAAATTATCAAAAGTTCTAGGAAACAACATGTATGGTGAAAACAGAGAAAATGTGGCATACATGTGGCAAAACTATTTCGATGATTACGAAAATTTAGTAGAAATGGACCTTGCATTCTTTGTTAAAGGAGAAGATGGTAGATTTGATAAATTTGAAGAAAACCACTTACAAAGAGCTTATAAAAATGAGGAAATAATCCAATTACTAAAAAATGCAGGATTTGAGTATATAAAAACTTATGGAGATTTTAAATTAGAAGCTCCAAAAGAAGACAGCGAAAGAGTATTTTTTGTTTGTAAAAAATAGGCATAAATGGAGGGAAAACAATGAAGGATTACGTTATAAAAGCAACTAGCACAAATGGACAAGTAAGAGCTTATGTTGGTATAACTAAAAACTTAGTTCAAACTGCTAGAGATAATCATAATACAATAAAAGTTGCAACTGCTGCACTTGGAAGAACATTAACAGCTACAGCTATGATGGGCTTAATGATGAAAAATGATAAAGATGAGTTAAGTGTAATCATAAAAGGTGGAGGACCTATAGGGACTATACTTACAACTGCTGACTCAAAAGGAAATGTTAAAGGATATGTACAATACCCAGATTTAAACGGTGTAGAAGTACAGGACTATCCAAATGGAAAATTAAACGTTGCTGGAGCAGTAGGAAATGAGGGCTATGTTAAAGTAATAAAAGACTTGGGACTTAGAGAGCCTTATGTTGGTTCTTATCCATTAGTAAGTGGAGAAATCGCAGAAGACTTCACTCACTACTTTGCATTATCTGAGCAAACTCCATCAGTAGTTTCTTTAGGTGTTCTTACAACAGAAACAGAAGTTCAACAAGCTGGAGGATTAATAGTTCAATTAATGCCAGATGCAACAGAAGAAACTATAGCTACTTTAGAACAAAATGTAGGTAAGTTAAAATCAGTTACTACAATGTTAAGTGAAGGAATGACTCCAGATGACATATTAAATTTAGTGTTAGAAGGATTAGATCCAAAGATACTAGATATATGTGATGTTAAATTTGACTGTAACTGTTCAAAAGATAGAATAAAGAAAGTTTTAATATCATTAGGAAGAGAAACTTTAACTGAAATAATAGAGGAAGATAAGCAAGCTGAAATAAGTTGCCACTTCTGTAATAGTGCGTATCACTATGATGAAGAGGAATTAAGAGAAATATTAAACGAGATGTAGTTAATAGAGAGAGTTGTCGTGAGACAGCTCTTTTTTTGATAGAAATAAATAATAGCTATCGTATAAGAAAAATAGCATTAATTTACGGTAGCTATTTTTAGTTGTTATTATATGGAGAAATAATAATTGACTTTTTTGGTGTATTAATAATATAATACACTTGTACATGAAGTGTATTATATTATTAATACACATGGGGAAAAATAATTTTAAATAATTAAGAAAGGAGAAATACCTTGAAATTTACAGTAAATGATAGAGAGCCAGTTTATATTCAAATTATCAGAAATATAAAACAGAAGATAGTCACTGGGGAAATACAAAAGGGAGAGAGACTACCTTCTAGAAGAGAAATGGCAGTTAATATAAATGTAAATCCAAATACAGTTCAAAAAGCTTATAAGGAGATGGAAGAAATGGGGATAATCAATACAATCAAAAATAATCAAAGTACAATTACTGAAGATGATAATTTAATAAGACAAATAAGAAAAGATTTAATAAGTGAAGCGACAGATGTTTTTATAAAGCAAATGAAAGCAATTAATGTACCAATAGAAGAAGTTAAGGATATTATTACTAAGAAATATATATAAGTAAGGGGAATATATAGGGGAGGAAAATAATGATTGAAGTTAAACATGTGAAAAAGAAATACAAGAAAGTAAAAGCTTTAGATGATGTTTCCTTTAACATAGAAGAAGGAAAGATCACTTGCATACTTGGTGTTAACGGCGTTGGAAAATCAACTATTCTAAAAGTTATAGCAGGACTAGTAAAACCAAATAGTGGAGAAATTTTAATTGATGGGGAGAAATTTAGTCAACAAACTTATAATAAACTAGCTTTTGTGACAGATATAGATATTCATTTTAATCATCTTAATATAAAAGAAACTTTTGATTTAATGAAGTTATTTTATAAAAATTGGGATGAAGACAGAGCTTATGAAATGCTTAGTATGTTCTCTTTAACTGATGATAAAAAAATAAGTGAACTGTCTAAGGGTAATAAGGCAAGAGTAAAGATTATAATTGGATTTGCTCAGAGGGCGAAATATATTTTACTTGATGAGCCATTTTCAGGTATAGATATTTTTAAAAGAGAAGAGTTTATTAATGCGATGCTAACATTAATGGAAGATGACGAAAGTATTGTAATAACGACTCATGAAATTGGTGAAATAGAGCAAATAGTAGATGATGTAATAATTCTAAATAAGGGAAAAATTGAACAGATATTTAATGCAGAAGAAGTTAGACAAAATGAAGGAAAATCAATACTAGATAAAATGAGGGAGGTCTATAATGGGGAGTAAGATATTAACACTTTTTGATATAGAGTTTAGAAGAGTGCAGAAGATATTTTTTGCTGTAATTTCATTGATAACACTAGGTAATGTAGGGATTTTTATTTTAGGAATATATAGAGTACTTGAAGATGTACGAGTAGAAACTGGTGTAGCACAACAAATATCAGTATTAAAAACTAATATAGGAAAGCATATGTTTTTAGAACTTCAGCTGCCTAACTTTATATATTATTTATCAAGTTTGCTGATGTTTTTAGCTTTGATAGGATGTGCATTTTACTGTGTATTAATATGGCAAAGAGATTTTTCTAGTAAATCAAAAACAATATATACATTTTTTATGTTGCCGGAAAATAGATTTATCATATTTATTTCAAAATTAATAACAATGCTTACTTTAATTTATACCATAATATTTGTGCAACACTTGTTATGGGGAATAGAAGCTTTTATAGTTAGTAAATATGCAAGTATACCGATAATAAACATGATTAATAGTATGAATAATATAAATGCTACGGATGGAATTACTCGTTTAATGTTAGTGCCAATCTACCCTATGGAATTTTTAATGATATTTATAATAGGACCAATAGTTGCTGTAACATCTATATTTACAGCAGTTCTTATTTCTAAATCAATAAAAAAAGTGGGCGGAGTTATAGGAATTGTATCTATGGTTACTTTATTCATAGTATATTTTGTAATAATAATAGATAATAAATACTCTGACTGTATTTTAAGAAATAATATGATTTTCTACATAGTAGTATTTTTCCTATCAATATTTGTATCTTATAATTTATTAAAAAATAAAATGTATGATTAGGGGGGATATCATGAAAATAAAATTATCAAAAATAATATTAATAATATCAGTAGTTGGAACTATAATAGTTGGTATTTCTCTAGCTAATATATATCAAACAGATATAGTTGTAAAAGATGTACACGGTAAAAGATCTGCTTTAGGAGATATGAATATATTGCTCCAAAAAACAGGAGGAGTATTTCAAACAGATGAGATTCTTATAAATAAAAACAGTACTACAACGAAGAAACTTGTAAAACAAAGAGATACACTTTTTAATTTAACAAAAGAAAATTTAGATAATAGGGATTTGTTTCAATTTCAATATGATAAAAATATTTTGTTTGAAGACAAAGACACTGTTGGTACAGCTGAGATATCTGGATGTGAAGTAGCTGGTAATAAGCAAAGAATGATGGCTTATATTAAAACAAAAGATAAGAAAAATAATAAAATAGAATCTTATAATATTGATATGGGTAAAGATATAGATACTAACGAAAATTATACTTATGAATTAATACCTGTAAAAAAAGAAGGAGATATTCTTTATGTAGCAACTATGTACTCCTACGGCGATGTTTCGGATGATTCATCTGATGAAGAGGATGTAGATAATTCTACATTAGAAGATACATGTTATAAAATTACAAATTTGAGTATATATAAATTAAATTTATCTAATAAAACTTCTAAATGCATAGTTAGTAAAGATTATGATGGGAAAGATTTAAGTATAAAACAATCAGGATTTAGTAATGGAAATAAAGCATATTTTATAGTTAATAAGAAAAAGAATAAATCAGATGATTATAGTACGAATTTATTTGAATTAGATATAAAACTAAAAGAAGTAAATTTAATAGATCTAAAAACAAAGGATGATTATATTGAAACATCTTATAATATAGAAAATGATGAAATATTATTATTATCTATGCCATCAATAGATGAAATGAATAGTGAGATAAGTGAAAATGTAGATGGTATTTTAGTAAATCTAAAAGATAGAGATTTAAAATATAAATATAAATTAGATATAAACTATAATGTAGATTTCACATCTGGAGATAGAGTAAGAAGAGATAATGGGAAAATATATATAGCATCAGCTACCTATGTTAAGACAGATAAGTATGAAAATAATTATCAAACACCATATAATTTCTATGTGTTTGATGAAAAAGATGGTGCGATGCTGTATGAAGGAAGTACAGCAATTAATTCTAGTGATAAAGTAAATATGGGAATTGTTAAGAATGATGAGATTTAGTAATTAATATGATGATAAAAATCTGAAGTATAAATAGTTTTTTATAGAAGAAACGATTAAAGAAAAAACATTTGTTGAAAATTTTATATAATATAAAGCTTAATATTAAAATTTTGTATTTGATTATTGCATAGCGAGTATAATTGCTATGCAATAATTTTTATAAGAGGAATACATCTAAAATAAAAGTTTTTGTACAGATGATACTATAATATACACCCATGATAAAAATTAAATTCAAGGCACAGTTAGGAACATGTAGGAACAGCTAGGAACACCTAGGAACAGCAAATTTTATATAAATTTTGTTCCTAGGTAGATGGGAACACCATAGGAACAGACATAGGAACAAGCTAGGTGTTAGTAAACAACAGTGTTTGAAGGCGGTGTGTTCCCATGTTCCGATAAAAAGCTCTAGTTATTTAATAATCATAAAATAATAAGAAATAATGGCGTGTATGTGTATGTGCGCGCGTATAGGGTTTTTGGAACATCGGAACGGAACTTTGGAACAGGGCATGATAATAACCCATGGAAAATGTTTTAATAATCCTTATAATTTATAGTACAACTCACCTTTAAGGGGTTTTTTAATACTATATATAATAATCTATATTTTATAGGGGTGATTATTTTGTATAAGGGGTACTTAACAATAAAAATTACTGATGAAGAAACTAATTTTCCTATTGAAGGTGCGAGAATTAAAATATCTACAATATCTAAAGATGAATGTGAAAAAAATAAAATTCTATACAATAACTTACTTACTAATGATTCTGGTCAGGTAAAAAAAGTATTACTGGATGCTCCTAATTTCATGTATTCTCAAGTACCTAATTCTCCTAGAGCATACAGTACTTATATACTTGAAGTTGAAAAGGAGGGCTATGACACAGTAATAATAGAAGGTGTTCAAATATTGCCCTGTATAGAAGCTATTCAAAATATGTCATTATCCAAAGCTTCTAATCTAACAAAATCAAATGTAAAAGTTTATACTATAGGAAAGCATTCTTTATACGGACCTTACGAAGCAAAGATATTAGAGCCTTCTTTAAAGGTTGTACCCTATGTTTTACCTAGCGTTGTAGTTCCTGAATATATAATAGTTCACGACGGATTACCAAGTAATAAAAATGCTCCAAACTATTGGATACCATTTAGAGATTATATAAAAAATGTTGCAAGTTCTGAAATTTACGCGACATGGCCAACTCAAACTATATATGCAAATGTTATTGCCATAGTTTCTTTTACCTTAAATAGAGTTTATACAGAATGGTATAGAAATATGGGATATAATTTCACTATCACTTCAAGTACACAGTATGATCACAAATTTATTTATAACAGAAATATTTTTGATACTATAAGTATTGTTGTTGATAATGTATTTAATGTTTTTATACAAAGACCTAAGGGCGCTAGTCAGCCTCTTTTGGCTCAATATTGCGACGGGGTACAAACACAATGTCCTGGAAAAATGACTCAGTGGGGTAGTAAATATTTAGGAGATCAGGGATACAAATTTGAAAACATCCTAAAATATTACTATGGAGATAATATAGCACTTAAGGGAACAGATACAATAAAAGGAGTTCCATCATCATTTCCAGGGTATACACTTTCCCTTGGATCAAGTGGAGACAGTGTAAAAGTAATTCAAAATCAATTAAATGCAATATCAAATGCATATCCAGCATTGCCTAAAGTTGCAGTTGATGGTATATATGGCCCAGCAACTAGAAACAGTGTACTGAAATTCCAGGAAATTTTTAGAATGAACCAAAGTGGCGTAGTTGATTTTGCCACTTGGTATGCCATATCCAAAATTTATGTAGCAGTTACTAAAATAGCAGCATTTAATCAATAAATAATAAAAAATGATTATAACTAAGTTATAATCATTTTTTAGTTATTTCATAGTAAGAATGAATAAAAAGGTAATTAAAATCACATTGTGGAAATAATTTTTATTTGTAGTATAATCACTATTGTAAGATGCATATAATTCAAATCAAGAAAAAATTATATAAAAATGACAACAGATTATATTAAGGGGGACAAATATGAAATACAATTTTGATAAGAAAATAGACAGAAGAAACAATAATTCTACTAAATGGTCAGGTATGAAAGGGGGATTCATATCAAACGATTTACTTCCATTTTGGATAGCAGATATGGATTTTGAAATATGTCCTAATATAAGTGAATCTATGAAAAAAGTCTTAGATCAAAACATATTTGGATATGTAAATACGGAGAAAAGTTATTTTGAAAGTGCATGTAATTGGACAGAAAAAAGATATGGATATAGCATAAATCCAGAAACTTTAGTACATACTTCAGGAGTGGTATTATCCTTAGTTTTAGCAGTGGAGTTACTAACATGTGAAGATGATAATATTATGATTAGCTCGCCAGCATATCCTCCATTTTATGATTGTGTACTAGACAATAGCAGAAAGCTATTTTTAAATGAATTAATAATTAAAGACAATAAATATGTAATTGATTTTGAAGATTTTGAAAAGCAAATAGTAGAAAATAATATAAAGTGGTACATATTATGCAATCCTCACAACCCTACAGGAAGAGTATGGACAAGAAATGAACTGAAAAAAATAGCTGATTTATGTTTAAAACATAATGTAAGAGTAATAAGTGATGAGGTGTGGAGAGATTTAGTGTTTAAAGATTATAAATATACTCCTTTTGCATCTTTGTCAAAAGAGGTTGGAGAAATAACAATAACATGTTTCTCTGCAAGTAAGACTTTTAACTTAGCTGGATTACAAGCATCATTTATTTCCATACCAAAAGAAAATGAGCGAGAAAAATTTAAAAAAGAATTGGCAAAATACCATATTGCAAGAAATAATTCTTTTAGTGTGGCAGCTGTGGAAACTGCATTTAGTGAAGGGGAAGAGTGGCTAAGTCAATTATTAGATTATCTAGAAAGCAATTTAAATTGCTTAAGTGATTTTATACAGGAAAATTTACCAAAGATTAAATTTATAAGACCTGAAGGAACTTATGTAGTTTGGCTAGATTTTTCAGAGTACAAAATAGATGACATTAACTTATACTTACAAGAAAATGCTAAAGTAGCATTAAACAAAGGAGAAGCCTTTGACAAGAATTGTAAAGACTTTGCTAGAATTAATATAGCTTGCCCACGATATCAGTTAGAAGAGGGTTTAAACAGAATAAAAGAAGCTTTAGATAGACTATAAATTACGGAAAAAGATGCTTAATGCATCTTTTTTTGCGTTTAAAATTTATATAAAAATCATGTTATAGAAAAACATAATAATTTGTATTTGTATATAAAAAAACACAATAGGACAGGCAATTACAACTATGTTAGAATTGACTTTGGAAAAGGGTATCATAAAAATATTTTAGATTGCAAGGAGAAAAAGGGAATGGGTGTAAAAATTAAAAAAATTATTACAGTTTTATCAAGTTTAATGATTGGTGTAACAATGTTAGTTGGATGTAGTGGCTCAAATGATAAGTCACAAGATTCATCAAATAAGGATTCTAAAGAAAAATTAGTAGTGGGGGTTTCTACAGAATATTATCCATGGTGTTTCAAAGAAAATGATGAGAATAAAGGTTTTGAAGTTGATGTATGGAAGGAAATAGGGAAAAGAACAGGATATGACATAGAATTCCAAACAGCTAAATTCAGTGGTCTAGTAGGTATGCTAGATGCTGAAAAAATAGATACAGTTGCTCATCAAATGTCAACAACAGAAGAAAGAAGAGAAAAATACGATTTTACTGAAACATATGCTTATAGTAAATATAAGTTTATAGTTCCAGAAAACAGTAAAATAAGCAAAATGGAAGATGTAAAGGGTATGAAAGTTGGTTGTGTATTAGGTGGAAATGGGGAAAAGACTATAAAAGACCTTAATGAAAAACATAAATTAGGTTTAGAAATAGTTACATATGACGGGGTACCTATGGAACAAGACGTAGTAGACGGAAGAATAGATGTTGCTTGGTTATCAGAAGTTAAGGCAAAAACTACAATTGAACAAGGTAAACTACCTTTAAAAATAGCTGATATAGATACAAGCGTTTATGAAATAAATCAATATCCATTTAGAAAAGAAGAAGCAAGTAAAGATAGAATAGAAAAAGTTAATGAAGCTATAAAAGCAATGCATGAAGATGGAACATTTACTGAACTATCAAAAAAATGGTTTGGGATAGACACAACTAAAGAATAAAAGGTGGAAAAATGCAAATATTTGATTTTGAATTTGTAGCAAACTTAATACCAATAATGATTAAATACCTAGGAGTGACTTTTAAAATGTCATTATTGGCATTAATATTAGGTATTGTAGTAGCTATGGTTATAGCATTGGTTGTTGATGCTGATATACCTGTGCTTAAGAGACTATCTAAAATATATATTTCTTTTTTTAGGGGAACTCCCTTAGTAGCTCAATTATTTTTTATATATTTTGGACTAATAAAAATAATACCATCTCTTAAAGAGTTAAGTGCTTTTAATGCAGCCGTAATTGTACTAGGTCTTAACTCATCAGCATACTTTGCTGAAAGTTTGAGAGGGGCCATATCATCAGTAGATAAAGGACAAGCTGAGGCGTGTTATGCTTTTGGTATGACTTATACTCAGGCCATGGTGAGAATTATTTTGCCACAGGCTATTAGAGTTGCCATACCAGCCATGACAAATACTTTTGCAGATATTATAAAAGGGTCTTCCTTAGCTTTTACAATAGGTGTTACTGAAATAATGGCTACAGCTCAATCAGAAGCAGCAGCAACATATAAATATTTAGAGGCATTTACTTGCGTAGTAATTATCTATTGGCTTATAAATTTGGCAGTTGTATATGTTCAAAATAAGCTGGAGAAAAAGTTAAGTGAAGCGTATTAAATGGAGAAGTACTTATGTTAAAAATAAATAGTTTAAGTAAAAAGTTTGACCAAAATATTGTATTAAAAAATATTGATTTAGAGGTCAAAAAAGGTGAAGTGGTTGTTTTAATAGGACCATCAGGTACAGGAAAATCAACTTTGCTAAGATGTATAAATATCTTAGAAAAAGCTGATAGTGGTAGTTTAACTATAGGAGATTTAAATGTAGATTTAGCAAATTTACATAAAAAAGACATACTAAAAATAAGAAGAAAAACAGCTATGGTTTTTCAAAATTATAATTTATTTAATAATAAAACAGTAATTGAAAATATAACTGAACCACTAATTGTAGTGAAAAAAACAGACAAAGAAAGTGCAAATAAAATAGCTCTAGAAAAGCTTAAATTAGTAGGGATAGAGGAGAAAAAAGATGAGTATCCATCTAGACTATCTGGAGGACAAAAACAAAGAGTTGCCATAGCCAGAGCTTTGGCTATAGACCCAGAAGTAATACTAATGGATGAGCCAACTTCAGCCCTTGACCCAGAGTTAGTTGGGGAGGTCTTAGATGTTATAAGATCTTTGGCAAAAGCTCATATGACTATGATAATAGTAAGTCATGAAATGAAGTTTGCTAGAGAGATAGCAGATAGAATTATATTTATGGAAAATGGTGTTATAGAAGAAGAAGGAAGTCCATCAGAGCTATTTAGAGAAAATAAAAATACACGTATAAATCAATTTGCTAAAATAATTGTATAGATTTAACCTAAATGAGAGGGAGTTGTCATAAGGCAACTCCCTTATTGTTTGAACCATATATTTTAAATAATATCATTACAAAATTTTGGGAAAACGATTGACAGATATTTCAAAATATTATACCATTTAAATAACAATGATATAGTATTTTGTCATCAGGTTGTTAAAGATATGACTCCTGATTATGATTATATAATTTTTATATAAAGATTTATAATATTAAAAATGTTAAGTATTGCATTTTTATAAGATGTAAAAGTAGGCAACTTTATAAAATAAACTTTTTTTTATAGATACATACAACTTGTGTCGAACATGCAAATTGTATGTATGGTTTTTGAGAAAATATTAGCAGTACTAAATGCAGTCAATTTTACATCTACATCAATTAGGAGTTGAAATTTGCATACAATATATTTAAAACACATGAAATTATAAGAGTAATATAAGAAATTACAGATTTTAGGAGGAAGATTGATGGTTGAATTTATAAACAAAATAAATGGTCCGATTAACAGCTTTGTATGGGGGCCAGTAATGTTATTATTATTAGTTGGTTTTGGTATATACATGAGTACTAGGACAGGATTTTTTCAGATTAGAAAATGCAACACAATAGTAAAAAATACTATAGGTTCTATAAATAAAAATAAAGATGCAGCAAAAGATGGTGTTTCACCTTATTCAGCTATGTCAGCAGCTGTGGCAAGTAGTGTTGGAGTTGGGAGTATAGCTGGTGTTGCAACTGCCATAGTTGCAGGTGGACCAGGGGCAGTATTTTGGATGTGGATGTCAGCAATATTTGGAATGATGACAAAATACTCAGAGGTTGTACTGGCTGTATATTATAGAAGTAAAAATGAAAAAGGCCTTTATTATGGTGGGCCGATGTATTATATGGAAAAGGGATTAAAAAGTAAAGGATTAGCAACATTATTTGCTATATTTGCTGGTGTTGCTTGCTTTGGAACAGGTAATTTGACTCAATCAAACTCAATAGCAACAGCACTACAAGGTTCATTTTCCATACCTACTTATGTTACAGGACTAGTACTTGCAGTATTAACAGGTTTAGTTATATTTGGTGGTGTTTCTCGTATAACAAAAACTGCTGAAACTTTAGTTCCAGTTATGGCAGTATTCTATATTTTAGGATCTCTTATAGTTATATTTGTACATGCAAACACAATACCGGCTGTTATGTCTTCAATATTTGCGGATGCTTTTAGTTTCAAATCTGCAGGTGGAGGTATAATGGGATACACAATAATGAGAGCTATGAGATTTGGGGTAGCAAGAGGTGTATTCTCAAATGAAGCAGGACTTGGATCAGCTCCAATGCTTCACTCAACAGCATCTACAGATAATCCAGTAAAACAAGGTATGTGGGGGATTTTTGAAGTATTTATAACAACAATTTGTATTTGTTCTATGACAGCCTTAGTTATACTTACTACAGGTGTGGTAGATTCTGGATTGACTGGACCAATTCTTACAGCAGAAGCTTTTGGTACAGTATTTGGTTCATTTGGAGGAGCATTTGTATCTATAGCAATTACTTTCTTTGCCTTTACATCAATATTAGGATGGTCATATTATGGAGAGTGTAGCTGGGGTTATATTTTCAAAGACAAACAACAACTAGTTTCAAAAATGATAAAATTATTATGGATACCTACAGCATTTATAGGTTCAGTAGGAAGTCTTGATTTAATATGGAATGTTTCGGATACATTTAATGGACTTATGATAATACCAAATATCATTGCATTATTTGGACTTTCAGGAGTAGTAATAAAGCTTACAAAGTCATATATTAAAGATCCAGATTCAGTAAGAATGGAAGAAGAAGATGAAGAAGGTGTAGTATAAGGAAGAAATATATTATAATTAAATATATACTAAAAAAGATGGCTTTTGTATAAAATAAAAGCCATCTTTTTTAATTACTAGAAAATTATAATGATTTTAAAACTGTGAAAAATTCTAAATTAAATTATTTCCTTTAATATTTCATTCATTAAATCTGGATAATCTGAAAATACACCATCCACATTAAGAGCTATCATTTTTCTCATTGCATTAGGTTTATTAACAGTATAAACAAATACTTTTATATTATTTTTGTGAGCCAAATCTACTACTTCCTTTGAAACTAATTGCTTTGAAATATTAATACTATATACCTTTAATTTTTTTGCATGCTCAACAACATTAGCTTCTGGAGCATAGTCTTTTTTATATTCATAAAGAGCACCGTACTTAAATCTATTGTCTAAGTTTTGTAAAATATTTAAGCACTTATGATTAAAAGAAGATATAAAAATTTTATCTTCAATACCATATTCTTTGATTAAATCCAAAAGATCTTGTTCTAAATCATAGTGTATTAAATCAGTTTTTGCTTCCACATTTAAAATAATATTTTCATTTTTAACTAGCTCAAAAACCTCTCTTAGTGTGGGTATTTTACAATCCTCATTTTCAATAAACTCAAACTTCCTACACAAAAAACTTTTGATTTCATTCAAAGTATAATCTTTTATAAGTCCCCTACCTTTAAAAGTTCTTTGAACATCTTCATCATGTATAACAACTAATTGTCCATCTTTACTTTTATGAACATCCAACTCAATTCCATCTACACCTATTGATAAAGCTTTTGAAAAAGCTAACATAGTATTTTCGGGATAGTCACCACTGGCTCCCCTATGAGCAAAAATTTTCATTTTACATCCTCCCTTGTGAAAAAACCAATCAAATTTAGTATAGTGTTTAAGAATGGAACATGTCAACGCTTGACATCTATTTCATATACTTTCTACAATTTAGATATGATGATTGTTATCACCTTGTTTTCACAATTATTATTGTAGATTTTCATGTATAATGAATTTAGAAAAAGAAAATACTAGTTGGGTTTTAGGAAGGGATAAATTAAATAATTATGAGAGAATTATTAGAGTGTAATCCTATAATAGGAGCTATAAAAGATGACGTAGATTTAGAAAAAGTTATAAATTCTGATTGCAATGTTGTATTTTTACTAAATGGGGACATTTTAACATTGAAGGAAAAAGTAAATAAGCTTAAGTTAAATAACAAAAGTGTATTTGTTCATTTAGATATGATAGGAGGGATTTCTAGTAACCCTGTAATTGTAAAATACTTAAAGAATGAATTTCACATAGACGGAATAATAACAACAAAGATAAGTTTGGTAAAAAAGGCATTGGAAGAAGATATAAATGTGGTACAAAGAATATTTTTATTAGATTCCATATCATTACAAACTTCTATGGAAAATATAAGAAGGGTAAAACCAAGCGCAATTGAAATTATGCCTGGTGTAATTACGAAAGCAGTTAAAAGACTACATAAAGAGTTTCCTGATTTACCTATAATTTGTGGTGGACTAATTGATGACAAACAAGAAATTATTGATGTGCTAAAATATGGGGCTATGGCAGTATCTACTACAAAAAAAGAATTATGGTAATATTATCATAAAAATAGTGACAAAAGGATTTCATTTGAATATAATGATTAGTATATAAGGAAATTTTCAATAAAAAACAATAAAAGTTAATATATATGGCGGGAGAACAGAGAGCCTTTTCTATAAGTAATTATAGGGGAGGCTCTCTGTTTTTTTGAGCAAATTAAATTTTGTGAGCCAAAAAAGGAGGCAGTAAAAATGTTTGATGTAGCAATTATAGGAGCTGGAATTGCAGGAAGCGCAGTAGCTAGACAACTATCAAGATATGATTTGAAAATAGTAGTTTTAGAAAAAGGAGTAGAGGTTTGTCAAGGTACAACAAAGGCAAACAGCGCCATAGTGCATGGTGGATTTGATGCAAAAGAAGGAACTTTAAAGGCTAAGCTAAATGTTCTAGGTTGTAAAATGTATCCAAGCATTTGTAAAGAATTAAGTGTTGAATATAAAAACAATGGATCACTTGTTTTAGCTTTCAATGAAAATGATATGAAACATATACATGAGCTATATGAAAGAGGGATAAAAAATGGGGCAAAAGATATTGAAATAATAAAGGGAGAAAAGGTGAAAGAAATAGAGACTAATGTTAATGATGATGTGGTTGGAGCACTTTGGTGTAAAAGTTCTGGAATAGTTTGTCCATTTAATTTAAATATAGCTCTTATGGAAAATGCCATTACAAATGGTGTTAAATTAAGACTGGAAAGTGAAGTTTTAGATATAAAGAAAATAGAAGATAATTGCTTTGAAATAAAAACAAAGAAAGAAATTATAAAATCAAAATATATAATAAATGCAGCAGGAGTATATTCAGATAAAATTAATAACCTTATTGGAGGTAATGAGTTTTATATTATACCAAGAAAAGGAGAATACAAGGTTTTAGATAAATATGAAGGATATAAAGCAAGTCATACCTTGTTCACTTGTCCTACAGAAAAAGGAAAAGGAGTGCTAGTAACTAAAACAGTTCATGGAAATTTATTAGTAGGACCAAATGCCAAAGTTGTGGAAAAAGATGATATAACTACAAGTAAATCTGGGTTAAAAGAAATTATGGATGGTGGTAGAAAATCCATTCCTAACATAGATTTTTCAAAAACAATAACATCTTTTGCTGGAGTGAGAGCTACACCAAATACAGGAGACTTTATGATATTTAAGTCAAAGGTAGCCAAAGGATTTATAAATGTGGCAGGGATAGAATCACCAGGACTAGCGTCAGCTCCAGCCATAGCGTTGTATGTAGAAGATTTATTAAAAGAAGTAATGCATGAAGATAATAAAAAACTAGAGCTAAACAAAAGCTTCAATCCAATAAGACTAAAAAACAAGGCTTTTATGGAAATGAGCTTAGAGGAGCAAAAAGAAATTTTAAATAAAGATGAAAGATATAAAACTATAATCTGTAGGTGTGAAAACATTACAGAAGGAGAAATAGTTGATGCTATAAACAGACCTTGTGGAGCGAAAACTGTAGATGGTGTAAAAAGAAGAGTTAGACCTGGAATGGGAAGATGCCAAGGCGGGTTTTGTGGGCCAAAGGTTGTTGAGATTTTAGCAAGAGAATTAAATATTACACCACAAGAAGTGCTAAAAGACTATGAAAATTCAAAGATGCTAGTTGGAAAAGCAAAGGAAGTAAGGGGTGAGACTGTTGAAATATAACGTGATTGTAATTGGAGGCGGTCCAGCAGGACTTGGAGCAGCTGTTGAGGCAAAGAAAAGTGGAGCACAAAAAGTATTAATAGTAGAAAGAGATAGAGAGCTAGGTGGAATCTTAAATCAATGTATCCACAATGGATTTGGATTACACGAGTTCAAAGAAGAATTAACAGGACCAGAGTACGCAGGTAGATTCATTCAAATGGCAAAGGAAAACAATATAGACCATGTGTTAAATACAATGGTTCTTAGCATAAATGATGATGGAGAAGACAAAGTAGTAAGAACTTTAGGTGAAAATGGCTTAGAAGAAATAAAAGCGGATGCCGTAATCCTTGCAATGGGATGTAGAGAAAGAACTAGAGGAGCAATAGATATTCCAGGATACAGACCAGCAGGAGTTTATAATGCAGGAGCAGCCCAAAGATACATTAATATGGAAGGCTATATGGTAGGTAAAAAAGTCGTTATCTATGGTTCGGGAGATATAGGGTTAATAATGGCAAGACGTATGACTTTGGAAGGTGCAGAGGTTAAATGTGTTGTGGAAATAAATCCTCACTCCAGTGGACTAACTAGAAACATAGTTCAATGTTTAGACGACTTTCATATTCCTTTAAAATTAGAAACATGTATAAACTACATACATGGAAAAGATAGAGTGGAAGGGGTAACTTTAGCTAAACTAGATGAAAATAGACAAGTTATACCAGGAAGTGAAGAATTTATTGAATGTGACACTTTACTTCTTTCTGTAGGATTAATCCCAGAAAATGAACTTTCTACTAATGTGGGAGTAGAACTAGACAGAAAAACTAGTGGACCAATTGTGGATAGTAGCATGTCTACTAATATAGAAGGAATTTTTGCCTGTGGAAATGTGGTTCATGTTCATGACTTGGTGGACTTTGTTACAAAAGAAAGTAGAATAGCAGGAAGAGAAGCTGCCCTATATGTAAAAAACAAAAATGAAAAACTAAATATACTAAGCCATAAAAAAGTAAAAACTGTGGCAGGAGATGGAATATCCTACATTGTTCCACAAAGTTTGAACTTAGACTTAAATGAAGATATAAATCTATTTATGAGAGTGAGAAATATTTGCAACAATAAGAAGCTAGTTGTTAGAAGTGGAGATAAAGTTATATTAGAAAAGAAAAGACCTCATATGATACCATCAGAAATGGAAACTTTAAAAATAGACAAAGAAAAGTTATCTAATATAAAAGAAGATATAAAAATTTGCGTGGAGGATGTTTAATTATGAAAAGAGAAATTACTTGTATAGTATGTCCTAAGGGATGTCAAATGATAGTTAATAATATAGATGGACAATATATAGTAGAAGGAAATAGTTGCATTAGAGGTGCAAAATATGGAGTGGATGAAGTTACCAACCCAAAAAGAATGGTAACTACTACAGTAAGATTAGAAGGAGCTTATTTAAATATGCTTCCAGTAAAAACATCATCATCTGTGGCAAAAGATTTAGTTTTTGAAGTGATGAAGGTATTATCAACAATAAAAATCACTGCCCCAGTAAAAGTTGGAGATATAATAGTAAAAAACATATTAAACACAGGAGTAGATATAATAAGTACTAAAACAATAAATAATATATATGAGTCTTATGGAAAAGAAGAATTAAGAAAAATTTTATAAAAAATAAAAAAAATAACTAATATAAGCTTATAAATCTTATAAAAAAATTTAAGATTTATAGGCTTATTTTTATTTTGTTTTTATAAAAACCTCATTGTTAATAAATAAACTTAGATATAATAAAAAAATTGTAAAAAAGTAAAATACACATATTTATAAAAAAGGATAAAATACTTTTTAAAAGGATAAAATAAGTTACATGAATGGAAGACGTTTTTTGTCAAAAGATAAAATAAATTTACTTTAAAAAATACAAAAAATCACTTGAAAAATGGTTTTCATTAGAGTACAATAAAAATATCTTGTGGGACACAAAATAAGTATAAGGGACATAAAAAGTCCCGATTATTAAATCAAGAGGATGTAATAATGAAAAATTTATTAAAAATTCAGCAAAAACTAATTCCTGAAGTTATTGACATTATGACAAAGAGATATTTGATCTTAAGAGAAATATCTTTAAGCGAACCAATAGGAAGACGAGCTTTAGCAACAAATCTCCAAAGTGGAGAAAGAATCATAAGATCAGAAACAGAACTTCTAAAAAAACAAGGTCTTATAGATGTAAATTTAAAAGGTATGACTATTACCGAAGAAGGAAAAGAAATATTAAATGCTCTAAAAGACAGCATGAATGATGTAATAGGACTTAATACCCTTCAAGAAGAACTTAGACACGTTCTAGGAATCAAAAAAGTCTTGCTAATACCTGGTAGCTATGAAAAAAATAAAAGTTTACTAAAAGATATTGGGAAACAAGCTTCAAAATATTTTTTAAGTGTACTTAAAGATGATGACATAGTTTCAATTGCTGGTGGAAGTACAATGCTTGAATTTGCTAAATCAATTAAATGTGATAAAAAATTTAGCTCTACAGTAGTAGTTCCAGCAAGAGGTAGTGTTGGTCTCGATGTTGAGACACAATCAAACAATGTAGTAGCAGAAGTAAGTAAGAATATACATTCAACTTACAAATTACTAAACATACCAGATGAGCTTGGTGAAGAGTCAATAAAAACTCTTACACAAGAACCAGAAATAAATAAAACATTGAAATTAATACAAAATTCCAATGTACTAGTATTTAGTATTGGTAGAGCTGATGAAATGGTAAAAAGAAGAAAATTATCAGATGAAAAAGCAAAAGAGATAATGGACAAAGACGCCATAGGTGAAGCTTTTGGTCATTACTTTAATAAAAAAGGGGAAATTGTTCATAAGTTAAATACAGTGGGGATTGATATAGAATCTTTCAAAAACAAAAGAGAAACTATAGCTGTATTTGCGGGGAGAAAAAAAGCAGAAGCTTTTATTCCAATTTCCAAACTAAACAAGAATATAGTTCTTGTTACAGATGAAGATAGTGCAAAGAGAATTCTTGAACTAACTGTAAATAACTAGCTTAGCTAGTAAAAAATATAATGAAAATTACACCACGTAGGAGGTATATGAAATGGTTAAAGTAGCAATCAATGGATTTGGTAGAATAGGTAGATTAGCATTAAGAAAATTAATGGAGCAAACTGAGGAGTTTGAAGTTGTTGCAATAAACGACTTAACAGACGCTAAAACATTAGCTCATTTATTCAAATATGATACAGCTCAAGGTAGATTCAACGGTGAAATAGTTGTTGAAGATGGTGCTTTCGTAGTAAACGGACACAAAATAAAAGTTACAGCTGAAAGAAACCCAGCTGACTTACCATGGGCAGAACTTGGAGTAGATATAGTATTAGAGTGTACAGGATTCTTTACTTCTCAAGAAAAAGCTGGTCTTCACTTAGAAGCAGGAGCTAAAAAAGTTGTTGTATCTGCACCAGCAACTGGAGATGTTAAAACTGTAGTTTTCAACACTAACCAAGATATATTAGATGGATCTGAAACAGTTATATCAGGAGCTTCTTGTACAACTAACTGTTTAGCACCAATGGCTAAAACTTTAAATGACAAATTCGGTATAGAAAAAGGTCTTATGACTACTATACATGCATATACAAATGACCAAAATACTTTAGATGGCCCTCATCCAAAAGGTGACTTAAGAAGAGCTAGAGCTGCAGCAGGAAACATAGTTCCTAACACTACAGGAGCTGCAAAAGCTATAGGTTTAGTTATACCAGAATTAAAAGGTAAATTAGACGGAGCTGCTCAAAGAGTTCCAGTTGTAACTGGTTCATTAACTGAGTTAGTTTGCACATTAAAGAAAAACGTAACAGTTGAAGAAATAAATGCTGCAATGAAAGAAGCTGCTAACGAATCATTTGGATACACTGAAGAATACTTAGTATCTTCTGACATAATAGGAATAAGCTATGGTTCATTATTTGATGCAACTCAAACAAGAGTTATGGAAGTTGACGGAAAGCAATTAGTTAAGACTGTTTCTTGGTACGACAATGAAATGTCTTATACTTCTCAATTAATAAGAACATTAGGATACTTTGCCAAATTAGCTAAATAGTATGACATAAAGTCCGGGTTTGTAGTTTTATGCTACGGGCTCCGGACTTTTTTAACAGTGAATAGTATAAAGATCGAGAATAAAGAGTAAAGAATAAATTTAATAATACAAAAATGATATACCAAAAGGGGAATAGTATAACATAATGTATGCAAATATACACATATAGTATGTACAAATCAGTGGGGAAAGATATATAATAGATACGGAGTAATAATAACGAAAGGAGATTGTATTATGTCAATGTTAAACAAAAAAACAATCGAAGATATAAATGTAGACGGAAAAAAAGTATTAGTAAGATGTGATTTCAATGTTCCATTACAAGACGGAAAAATAACTGATGAAAATAGATTAAATGGAGCGCTTCCAACTATAAAATACTTAATAGAAAATGGAGCTAAAGTTATACTTTGCTCACATATGGGAAAACCAAAAGGAGAAGCTAAACCAGAATTATCTTTAGCACCTGTAGCTGCTAGATTATCTGAAATGTTAGGTAAAGAAGTAGTATTTGCTGCAGATGACAATGTTGTTGGGGAAAAGGCAAGAGCGGCAGTAGAAAAAATGGAAAATGGTGATGTAGTATTACTACAAAACACTAGATATAGAAAAGAAGAAACTAAAAACGAAGAAAACTTCTCTAAAGAATTAGCTTCATTAGCTGAAATATTCGTAAATGATGCTTTTGGTACTGCTCACAGAGCTCACTGTTCAACAGTAGGTGCTGGAGAATTCTTAAATGAAAGAGCTTGTGGATACCTAATCCAAAAAGAATTAAAATTCTTAGGAGAAGCTGTTGCTACTCCTGTGAGACCTTTCACAGCTATACTTGGAGGATCAAAAGTATCTGACAAAATAGCAGTTATAAACCAATTATTAGACAAAGTTGATAACATAATAATCGGTGGAGGAATGGCTTATACATTCTTAAAAGCTCAGGGATACGAAATAGGAACTTCTTTATGTGAAGAAGACAAAGTAGACTACGCAAAAGAAATGTTAGAAAAAGCTAAAGAAAAAGGTGTTAACTTCTTATTACCAGTTGACTCAAGAGCAGCTGCTAAATTTGCTGCAGATGCAGAGGTTGTTGTAACAGAGGATCAAAACATACCTGCAGGTCACATGGGACTAGATATAGGACCTAAATCAGAAGCTAAATTCGTAGATGTTGTAAATAATTCTAAAACAATAGTATGGAATGGACCAATGGGAGTATTCGAATTTGAATCTTTCGCAAAAGGAACACTTGCAATAGCAAAAGCTATGGCAGAGCTAGAAGAGGCTACTACTGTAATAGGTGGTGGAGATAGTGCTGCTGCTGTTAACCAATTAGGATTCGGAGACAAAATGACTCACGTTTCAACTGGTGGTGGAGCATCATTAGAGTTCTTAGAAGGAAAAGAATTACCAGGAATAGTTGCTTTAGATAACAAATAATACTGAAGGTGGAGGAATAACCATGAGAAAACCTATTATTGCGGGAAACTGGAAAATGAACAAAACAATAGCTGAAGCTGTTGAATTTGTTAATGATATAAAGGGAAAATTAAACGATGAAAGTGTAGATGCTGTAATATGCGCTCCTTTCACTATGTTAAAAGACCTAAAAGAAGCTACAAAAGGTACTAATGTAAAAATTGGTGCTCAAAATATGCACTTTGCAGACAATGGAGCATTTACAGGAGAAGTATCTCCAGCAATGCTTAAAGAATTAGATATGGACTATGTTGTAATAGGCCACTCAGAAAGAAGAGAATACTTCAACGAAACTAATGAAACTTGCAACAAAAAAGTATTAAAAGCTTTAGAAGTTGGAATAGATCCAATACTTTGCTGTGGAGAAACATTAGAAGAAAGAGAAACTGATAAAACTAAAGACGTTGTAAAAACTCAAGTAGTTGCAGGTCTTGCTAATGTAAAAACTGAAGATTTAGCTAAAGTTGTTGTAGCTTATGAGCCAATCTGGGCTATAGGGACTGGAAAAACTGCTACTGCAGAGCAAGCTAACGATGTTATAGCTTATATAAGAGAAGTAATAGCTTCTTTATATGGCGAGTTAGCTAATGAAGTTAGAATACAATATGGTGGAAGTGTGAAACCAGGAAATGTAGTAGAAATAATGGGACAAAGCGACATAGACGGTGCATTAGTTGGTGGAGCTTCTTTACAACCAGCTGACTATATGGCACTTGTAAATTATCAAGGAGTGAAATAGTTAATGAAAAAACCAGTAGCTTTAATCATCATGGATGGATTTGGACACACTACTAAAGTAGAAGGTAGTGCTATAGACAAAGCTAACACACCTAACATAAAAAAATTAGTTGACGAGTATCCAAATACATTAATAAATGCTAGTGGTCTTGATGTTGGACTTCCAAACGGACAAATGGGTAACTCAGAAGTTGGGCATACTAACATTGGTGCAGGAAGAATAGTATATCAAGATTTAACTAGAATAACAAAATCAATAGAAGATGGCGATTTCTTTACAAACGAAGTATTATGCCAAGCTATGGAAAATGGAAAGCAAAAAGCATTACACATCATGGGATTATTATCTGATGGTGGAGTACATTCACATATAGATCACCTAAAAGCCTTATTAAAAATGGCTGATGATAAAGGTGTAAAAAAAGTTTATGTTCATGCATTTACTGATGGTAGAGATACAGATCCTCAAAGTGCTATACACTATGTAAGAGAAATAGAAGATTACATGGATGAGATAGAATGCGGTGAGTTTGCTACTGTAAACGGTAGATACTATGCAATGGACAGAGATAAAAGATGGGAAAGAGTTGAAAAAGCATACAATGCTATGACTTTAGGAGAAGGAGAAACTGCTTCTTCTGCAAGTGAGGCTGTTGCAAACTCTTACAAATCAGGAAATAATGATGAATTCATATTACCAACTGTTATAACTAAAAACAACGAACCAGTTGGAAAAATATGTGATGGAGATTCTGTTATATTCTTCAACTTTAGACCTGATAGAGCTAGAGAAATAACTAGAGCTATAGTAAGTGACGAATTTAGCGGATTTGAAAAATCTCCTATAAAATGTTTCTTCGTATGCTTAACAGAATACGATATAACTATACCAAATGTTCACATAGCATTTTGTCCAGCATCATTAACGAACACTTTAGGTGAGTACTTAGCTAAAAACAAAAAGACTCAACTTAGAGCTGCTGAAACAGAAAAATATGCTCATGTTACATTCTTCTTCAACGGTGGTGTTGAACAACCAAATGAAGGGGAAGATAGATTATTAATACCTTCTCCAAAGGTTGCAACTTATGATTTACAACCAGAAATGTCTGCACCAGAATTAGTTGAAAAGGTTATGGCAAAAATAGATGAAGATAAATACGACTTTATAGTAGTTAACTTCGCAAATCCTGATATGGTTGGTCATACAGGAGTTATGGAAGCCGCTATTAAAGCTGTTGAAACAGTAGATGATTGTGTTGGTAAATTAGTGGATAAGTTAAACTCAGTAGGTGGTAGCGCAATAATAACTGCAGACCATGGTAATGCTGAACTTATGATAGACTTAGAAACTAAAAAAGTTATAACAGCTCACTCAACAAATCCTGTTCCACTTATAGTAACAGGTGAAGAGTTCAAAGGTGCAAAATTATTAAGTGGTGGTAGACTATCAGATCTAGCTCCAACGATACTTGATATGATGCAATTAGAGAAACCAGAAGAAATGACTGGACACTCATTAATAAGTAAATAATTTTCAAAGATTAGGTGATCATCACCTAATCTTGAGAATTTATATAATAATGAATTAACCTAATTTATTAAGAAATAAAAAAGATTATAAAAAGGTTGCTAATTTAGAAAAAAATTATATTTATAATAAAAATTTAAAATAATAATAAAGAAATTTATGAACTTACCCATCAATAAGTATAATAAATTTTAAATTAAGCATTTTAAATTTTAAATTGCAAGTTAGCAAATAAATTATTTAAATCGAAGGGAGAAATACCATGTCAGTAATAGAATCAGTATACGCAAGAGAAGTCCTAGACTCAAGAGGAAATCCAACTGTAGAAGTTGAAGTAGTTTTAGAATCAGGTGCAGAAGGTAGAGCTATAGTTCCATCTGGAGCATCTACAGGAGCTTTTGAAGCTGTTGAATTAAGAGACGGTGACAAAGGAAGATACTTAGGAAAAGGAACTCAAACTGCTGTTGATAACGTAAACAACATAATAGCTGAAGAATTAGAAGGAATGGAATCTACTGATCAACCAGGTGTTGATGCATTATTAATAGAATTAGACGGAACTCACAACAAAGGTAAATTAGGAGCTAACGCAATACTTGGTGTATCTATGGCTGTTGCTAGAGCATCTGCTGAAGAATTAGGATTACCATTATTCCAATACATAGGTGGAGTAAACGCTAAGCAATTACCAGTTCCAATGATGAACATATTAAACGGTGGAGAACATGCTGATAACAACGTTGACGTTCAAGAATTCATGATATTACCAGTTGGTGCTCCTTCATTTAAAGAAGGTTTAAGAATGGGTGCAGAAGTATTCCATTCATTAAAGAAAGTTCTTGGAGAAAAAGGACTTGCTTGTGGTGTAGGTGACGAAGGTGGATTCGCTCCAAACTTAGGATCAAACAGAGAAGCATTAGAATTAATAGTTGATGCTATAGCTAAAGCTGGATACGAGCCAGGAAAAGACGTTATGTTAGGATTAGACGTTGCTGCTACAGAAATGTACAACAAAGAAACTAAAAAATATGTTTTAGCTGGAGAAGGAAAAGAATTAACAGCTGAGCAAATGGTTGAATTATACGAAGATTGGGCTAACAACTTCCCAATAATAACTATAGAAGACGGTCTTGACGAAGAAGATTGGGATGGATGGAAAGTTCTTACTGAAAGATTAGGAAACAAATTACAATTAGTTGGAGACGACTTATTCGTTACTAACACTGAAAGACTTGAAAGAGGTATAGAAGCTGGTGTTGCTAACTCTATACTAATAAAAGTTAACCAAATAGGTACTATAACTGAAACTTTAGATGCTATAGAAATGGCTAAAAGAGCTGGATACACTGCAGTAATATCTCATAGATCAGGAGAAACTGAAGATACTACTATAGCTGACTTAGCTGTAGCTGTAAATGCAGGACAAATAAAAACTGGTGCTCCATCAAGAACTGATAGAGTTGCTAAGTACAACCAATTATTAAGAATAGAAGAAATGGTTGGGGACTGCGCTAGATACTGTGGATTAAACTCTTTCTACAACTTAAAGAAATAGGTTATAAAATAAAGAGATTAATATAATTAAAAATCCTGGCCACTTGCGGTACTAATTACTGTATGGCTGGGATTTTTTTAACCTAATATAATAAAAAAGTTGCATATTGTATACAAATCATGTGTATAAGAGAATATATATAGGAAAACGTATTTTTATCGAAGGTAAATTGAAAATATAAGACAAAATGATAGATTGATGAAATCTACAAGATATGGAGAGGAACTATTATGAATAAGACAAAAAGAACTAAAATCGTTTGTACATTAGGACCAGCTAGTGAAACTGAGGAAATATTAAGAGATCTTATAAACAACGGATTAAATGTATGTAGAATGAACTTCTCTCATGGTTGTCATGAAGAGCATAAAGTGAGAATGGATTTAGTTAAAAAAGTTAGAGAAGAGTTAGGACAACCTACTGCCATACTTTTAGATACTAAAGGACCAGAAATAAGAACAGGAAACTTTTCAGACCCAGAAGTTCTTCTTGAAGAAGGGCAAACTTTCACAATAACAATGAAAGATGTTATGGGAAATAAAGAAATATGTACAGTAAGTTACAAAGGATTAGTTCATGATGTTAAACCAGGAAACACTATATTAATCGATGATGGTTTAGTAGGACTTACTGTTAAAGAAATAAAAGGTGATGATATAGTTTGTGAAGTACAAAACTCAGGAATAGTTAAAAATCACAAAGGTGTTAATGTACCAGGAGTTAAAGTAAATTTACCGGCTATAACTGAAAAAGATAGAAGTGATATAGAGTTTGGTATAGAACAAGGAATAGATTTTATAGCAGCATCTTTTGTAAGAAAGGTTTCTGATATTTTAGCAATAAGAGAAATATTAGAAGAAAAAAATGCAACTGATATAAAGATAATATCTAAAATAGAAAATCAAGAAGGTGTTGATAATCTAGATGAAATCATAGCCATATCTGACGGAATAATGGTAGCTAGAGGAGATTTAGGTGTGGAAATACCAACACAAGAGATACCAATTGTTCAAAAACTAATGATTAAAAAATGTAACGATGCAGGAAAGCCAGTTATAACAGCTACTCAAATGCTTGATTCTATGATAAGAAATCCAAGACCAACTAGAGCAGAAGTTACAGACGTTGCCAATGCTATCTACGATGGAACAGATGCAATAATGTTATCAGGAGAAACTGCAGCAGGTAAATATCCAGTAGAAGCAGTAAAAACAATGGCTCAAATAGCTAAAAGAACAGAAGAAAGTATAAACTATAATGAACTTTTAATGTGCAAAGCTAACAAAGCTAAAAACGTGGCAGATGCTATAAGTTATGCAACTTGTACAACTGCTATGAATTTAGACGCAAAAGCAATTCTTACTTCAACATCTTCTGGTCACACAGCTAGAATGGTATCTAAGTTTAGACCAGATTGCCAAATAGTTGCTACAACAAGTCATGATAGAGTTATGAGACAACTTTCATTATCTTGGGGTGTAATGCCATTAATAAGATCATCATCAAAAACTACAGATGAGGTTATAGAAAATGCTATAGTATCTGCTAAAAACGCTAAGTATATCAATAAAGAAGATTTAGTTGTTGTAACTGCTGGTGTTGCAAGAGGAGTAAGTGGAACAACTAACTTAATAAAAGTAGAAACAGTTTAATTAAAGAGATGCTAAAATCTATAAGTTGATAAATTTGTCTTAGATAAAAAAATTAATTAAATATATGAGAGCCTTAGAAATTTTTCTAAGGCTCTTTTTTTTCAGGGGGGTATCAAAATTGTGCATACCTTTAAAAGCTATAACTATGATAGATGTGGCAGGTAATAGGATTGGAGTTAGAATATATAAAAAATATTATTTATAAAAATAAAAGGAAATATATGAAAAATATAGAATGGAATATGAAAGTAAGAAGAAGATTATGTATGGAGGTTGTAAATATGGATATACGCCAAATTGCCCAAAAAGCTGGGGTTTCTGTTGCTACAGTATCTAGAGTACAAAATCATCCAGAAACAGTAGCGCCAGCTACACTAGAAAAAGTACAGGCTATTATTGAAGAATATCAATATACGCCTAATTGGTTTGCAAGGGGAATGAACTTAGGAAAAGGAGATACCATAGGTTTAATTGTTCCAGATATACTAAATCCAAGCTATATGGAGATAGTTAAAGGAATAGAAGAAATAGTATATAAACATGGATATATTACGCTTATGTGTAATGGAGACGGTGATTCAAAACAAGAAAGTGACTCTATTGATAATCTGTTAAAAAGAAGCGTAGACGGATTGATTGTACTTTCAACAGCTCTGGAAAAAGAAAAACTAATTTCCATTAGACAAAAAGGCATTCCTATAGTATCTATAGGGGAAAGTAATGCAGGTTCTGAAATAGATACAGTTAAAATAGACTATAGAGAAGCAACTCATAATGCTATAAAACATTTAGTAGGTATGGGGTATAGAAGTGTGGCAATTATTAACGGACCTATTAGTAAAATAGAAAACCAATTAAGGTTAAAAGGATATGAAGAAATACTAGAATCAGCTGGTATACCAATTGATAAAAAGTATATAATTTCGTCTAAAATTTCTATGGAAAATGGATATATTCAGGCTAAAAAATTATTAAAATTAGATAAATTACCACGAGCTATATTTGCTACAGATGATGTAATAGCAATGGGAGTTATGGCAGCCCTAAGAGATGAAGGAATAAGAGTACCAGAAGATATTGCAATTGTTGGGTTTGATAATATTAATATTATAAAAATGATGGAATCTAAGCTTACTACAGTAGAAAATCCTTTATATAGGCAAGGCATAGAGGGTGCGAAGCTTTTATTGGAGCTTATCGAAAGTGGAAATACAAAAGAATGTGTTCCTAAAGAAATTTTATTAAAAACTAAACTTAAAATACGTAAATCCTGTGGATATAAAACTAAATAATATTTAGAATAAAACCTAGTACTTATGAATAAAATAAAATACATAGTCAAATATAACCCTCTACTTTACATGAAAACCCAATTAATAATATGCAAAATAATGCAAAATAACAGATATAAACATGAAAATATACATAAAAAAAAATACATATAATTAATTATTATTTAATATAAAAAAATAATACAAAATAGATTGACAATAATAAAACAGGTTACTATAATTAGAAATATAAATAAAAATTTTTAAAAAAATAAAATATTATAAATAAAATAAATATATATCCATAAAAATTCATAATACCAAATCTAAAAATACATAACTTTTAATATTCATTAAAAACACCCACAAAATAAAACAAAAACTACTAAAACAAAATAGAGTTACCATAATAAATTATCAAAATATATATTACTATATTGATTTATATGAAAGCATAGAAACAGATATTTTTAAAATGTAAACGGTTACATTAGGGATTTAATTTCTCACTTCTTTTCTTATAGAGAGTGTATCTTATGGAAGATTCACTGTAAACAACTTGGGAGCTGAGATTTAAATATAAATAAGTTAATAGAAAGATTGTTTATTAGGAGGAGTATCTATGGAGGGTTTTAAATTAACAAAAGAACAATTACTACAAAAGGAATTGTTTTACAGATTTTCAGAGAATGAAATTAGACCAATAGCTAGAGATATGGACGAAGCAGAAGAGTATTCTCAAGAATTAATTAAAAAACTACAAAAAGCTGGTATGTTTGGAATTCCTTACTCTCGTGAGTATGGAGGACAAGGATCAGATGTTTTAACTTATGCACTATGCATGGAAGAAGTTTCAAAAATAGATGCAAGTACAGGGATAACAATATCTGTTCATACATCTCTGGCTTGTGCATGTATAAATGAATTTGGCTCAGAAGAGCAAAAACAAAAGCATTTAAGACCATTAGTTGATGGAAGTAAGATCGGGTGCTTTGGTCTTACAGAACCCAATGCAGGAACTGATGCATCTGGAGTTCAAACAGAAGCAGTTTTAGATGGAGATGAATATGTTCTTAGTGGTTCAAAAATATTTACTACAAATTCTGGTTTTGCTGATACTTTTGTAATATTTGCCTTAACAGACAAATCTAAAGGACCTAAAGGAATGTCTGCATTTATAGTAGATAGAAATTCAAAAGGGCTTTCAGTAGGAAAAAATATACCTCGTATGGGAATAAGAGCTGCTTCAAACTGTGAAGTTGCTATAGAAAATGTTCGTGTCCCTAAAGAGAATTTATTAGGTAAAGAAGGTCAAGGATACAAGATAGCTATGACAGCTCTTGGTGGAGGGCGTATAGGAATAGGTGCCCAAGCTGTTGGTATAGCTCAAGGATGCATAAATGAAACTGTAAAATATGTAAAAGAAAGAAAGCAATTTAATCAAAGAATATCACAATTCCAAAACACACAATTTAAACTTGCTGAATTACAAACAAAGGTTGATGCTGCAAGGTTAATGGTGTGGAGAGCTGCTGTGGCAAAAGATAATAAGGAAAATTATGCTCCTCTTGCTGCAATGTGTAAACTATATGCTTCAGGAGTAGCAAATGATGTAGCCAGAGATTGTGTTCAACTATTTGGAGGATACGGTTATTCTAGAGAATATCCAGTAGAGAGAGCTTTAAGAGACGCTAAGATAACAGAAATATACGAAGGTACATCAGAAGCTATGAAAATGATAATTTCTGGTTCAATGAAAATAAAATAAATAGCATATAGGGATAAAAGGGGGAGTTTTGCAATGAAAATTGTTGTATGTATAAAACAAGTTCCAGATACAACAGAAGTAAAATTAGATCAAAAAACAAATACTCTTATAAGAGATGGAGTTCCAAGTATAATAAATCCAGATGATAAGGCTGGTATAGAAACTGCATTAAGATTAAAAGAAAGTTTAGATGCAACAGTTACAGTTGTTTGTATGGGACCTCCACAAGCAGAAGTAGCACTAAGAGAAGCTTTGGCTATGGGATGTGATGATGCAGTATTATTATCAGATAGAAAATTTGGTGGATCTGATACCTTTGCAACAGCAACTATAATAGCTGCAGGGCTTAAGTCCATAGATTATGACTTAATAATAACTGGTCGCCAAGCTATAGATGGGGATACAGCTCAAGTTGGACCTCAAATTGCGGAACAATTACAAATACCTCAAGTAACATATGCTGAAGAGGTAAAACAAGAAGAAGGAAAATTAATAATAAAAAGACAGTTTGAAGATAGATATCATATGATAAGAGTTTCAACTCCTTGTTTAATAACTACATTAGCTGAAACTACTAAACCTAGATATATGTCAGTTAGAGGAATAGTAGAAGCTCATGAAAAGCAAATAAAAGTCTTAGGATTTGAAGAGCTTAAAGAAAATTTCAATCCTGATAATATAGGATTAACAGGATCTCCAACTAATGTTTATAAATCTTTTACTAAGCCATCAAAACAACCAGGTGTAATAGTTAATAAATCAGCAGATGAAGCTGTTACAGCAATAATGGAAAAATTAGTAGAAAAGCACGTTTTATAAATAATAGGAGGAGAGTAATATGAGTAAAAATATTTATGTATTCATAGAACAAAGAGATGGAAAAATTCAAAAGGTTGGATATGAACTTATTGGAGAATCAACAAGACTGGCTAAGGATTTAGGTCAAAAAGTAGTGGGAGTTTTATTAGGGCACAATATAGCTGATAAAGCTGAAATGATAATAAAGCATGGAGCAGATGAGGTAGTGGTAGTGGATAATCCTATATTAGAAGAATATAGTACAGAACCATATACAAAAGCTTTATCTAAAGTTATCAATGATTTACAACCAGAAATAGTATTGTTTGGAGCTACTTCAATAGGTAGAGACCTTGCACCAAGAATTGCAGGTAGAGTCCATACAGGTCTAACAGCAGACTGTACATCTTTATCTATAGATGAAGAATCCAAGCTATTATTAATGACTCGCCCAGCTTTTGGTGGGAACATAATGGCTACTATAGTTTGCAAAAAACATAGACCACAAATGGCCACAATAAGACCAGGTGTTATGTCTACACTTGATATAGATATGGATAAAAAGGGAGAAATAAAATTATTTAATGTTGAATTTAAAGATACAGATAAAAATGTAGAAATACTTGAAGTTGTAAAAGAAAATAAAAAAGCTACTGATATAACAGCAGCAAAAGTTTTAGTTTCTGGAGGTCGTGGAATAGGTGGACCAGAAGGATTCAATATACTTAGAGAAGTTGCTAGTGAGTTAGGTGGAGAAGTGTCTTCTTCTAGAGCCTGTGTTGATGCTGGTTGGATAGAGTCTAGTAGACAAGTAGGACAAACAGGTAAAACTGTAAGACCAAACTTATATCTAGCTTGTGGGATATCTGGAGCAATACAACACGTTGCAGGTATGGAAGAATCTGATTGTATAATATCTATAAATAAAAATGATACGTCTGCAATATTTAATACATCTGATTTAGGAGTTGTAGGAGATTTAAAAGTTATACTACCTAAATTACTAAATGCAATCAAAGAGTACAAAAATAAGGATAAAGAAACTGTAGATAGTTTGGTATAACTTACAATACGCATTTATATAATTAAGGATTATTAAATTGGTTTATTAGAGTAAATAAGTTAAAAAGTACATATTTCTCTTAAAAAAACTAAGTAATAATAAATAAATAATATAAAAAATTAAGGGGGACTTTGAAATGGAAAAAATAACATCAACAATAAGATTAAGAATGGCTGCTCATGATGCACATTATGGCGGAAACTTAGTAGATGGGGCTAGAATGGTTCAATTATTTGGGGATATAGCAACAGAAATAATGATAAAATGTGATGGCGATGAAGGCTTATTTAGAGCATACGATAATGTAGAATTTTTAGCTCCAGTATATGCAGGAGATTTTATAGAAGCTTATGGTGAGTTAGAAAAATGCGGAAACACTTCAAGAATAATGAAAATGGAAGCTAGAAAAGTAATAGCTCCTAGAAGTGATATTAGTGATTCAGCTGCAGATTTCTTAGAAGAGAGCGTAGTAGTTGCTAGAGCTCATGCAACTTGCGTAGTAAAAAAAGAATGTCAAAGAAGAACTGTAGAAAACGCATAATTAATTAAACGAATATAAATTGTATAATAAGCTCATATTGATAAAGTTGCACTTAATCAATATGAGCTTATTTTTTAACTAATTTTATTAATATATAAATAAAATATAAATGAAAATTTGTAGATTACATCAAACTATTTAGGGAATAAAAATAATAAAGATAGATTCACAGGGAAGGAGAATTGTTATGAAAAAGTTAGCAACATTTGCAGGAGGATGTTTTTGGTGTATGGTAAAACCTTTTGATGAATATGAAGGTGTAGAATCTGTAATTTCAGGTTATACTGGTGGATATACGCAAAATCCTACTTACGAAGATGTATGCACTGACTTAACAGGACATATTGAAGCTATACAAATTACATTTGATGATGAAATAATAAGCTATAAAGAACTATTAGATATATATTGGAGTGTTATAGATCCTACTCAAGTGGGAGGACAATTTGCTGATAGGGGACATCATTACAAGACAGTGATTTTTTATCATGATGAAAGTCAAAGAGAAGAAGCAGAAAAATCTAAGGAGGAATTAGGACAAAGTGGATTATACAACAAGCCAATAGCAACAGAAATTAGAAAAGCAGAAACTTTTTATGAAGCAGAAGATTATCATCAATATTATTACAAGAAAAACCCAGAGCATTATAATAGATACTACCAAGGCTCAGGAAGAGCAAAACATATTAAGAAAATATGGGCAAAGAAAAATCTTACACCACTTCAATATGAAGTAACTCAAAATTCTGCCACAGAACCACCTTTTGACAATGAATATCACAATAATTTTGAAGAAGGAATTTATGTGGATATTATAAGTGGAGAACCTTTATTTACATCGAAGGATAAGTTTGAGTCAGGTTGTGGATGGCCAAGTTTTGCAAAACCACTGAGAAAAGGAATACTAAGTTTTTATGAAGATTATTCTCACAACATGGAAAGAGTAGAAGTTAAGGGAAATAAAAGTGGAGCTCATATGGGACACGTATTTGAAGATGGACCAGAAGAAATGGGAGGACTTAGATTTTGCATTAATTCTGCATCTTTAAGATTTATTCCAAAAGAAAAAATGAAAGAAGAAGGATATGAACAATATTTGAAATACTTATAGATAAATGCCAAGTCTATTCGTTGTAAAATACACCAGATTATGATAAACTAAAGGTTGAATATTTATTAATATCATAAATAGGAGGTTACATTATGATAAATAATGTATTAATGGGGATACAACTTGTTTTAGCCGTATTCTTAATGTTAGTTATCATGCCACAAGAGGGCAAAGATAACTTTAAATCAGATTTTAGCGGTTCAGAAGAAGGCTCACAAGCTTACTTCAAACCAAAAGGAAAACAAGCATTTCTTTTAAAATCAACTAAGATAGTATCAGTACTATTTTTCATAAATGCATTAGCATTATTAATAGTAAACAAATAATATTAAATAAATGGCCAAATTTAATATTCAGAAAGTTAAAGATTAAATTTAATTTTTAAATGAAGAAGATGATTATGCAAAAGCATAGTCATTTTTTGTTATAATATTAATATAATACTAAATTTATAATAAAAAGGGAGAATATCATGGCTGATATAGATAATATTTTTGAATGGGTCTTTATTTCAAAATGTAGAATACCAGAAGATATAGTAGATGTGCTAGCACCAGGGGAAGTGGCAGTTACAGCCTACAGAACTTTAAGGGACAGTGCAACATTTACAGACAAAAGAATAATAATAAGAGATGTTCAAGGATTAACAGGCAAGAAAGTTGAGATTTACTCTATACCATATTCATCAATAAATATGTGGTCAACAGAGACAGCAGGATTGTTGTTTGATTTAACTGCAGAAGTAGAGGTTTGGACAAAAGCAGGTCATATAAAAATAACATTACAAAAAGGTGTAGATGTGAGAGAATTTGATAGACTTATTGCTCACTGTGTTTTAAGATAGATAATTTTTAAGCTGATAAATTATTTTAATTTATCAGCTTTTTTAGTAAGTAAAAACATATACTTATATTGAACTAAATCAAAGCCAGCTCTTTTAAAATAAAAATCCAGCAAAAAACTGTTACAATGGAAAATGCAGAAGTAAATACAACTATCTGGCTAGCTAAGTCACTGTCACCATCCATTTGAATTGCCATTTGAAAACTAGATATGGCAGTAGGTGAGGCAAACATAATCATAAGAGATAGAAGGGATACTCCTCTAAATCCGCAGTAATAGGAAATTAAAATAAAAATAAGTGGAGTAATAATTAGCTTTCCTATAACAACTATGATTGTTTCTCTTAAATATTTCTTTATATTAGAGAAAGAAAAAGATGCACCAAGTAATGTTAAAGACAAAGGTGTTGCCATTTTTGATATATCTTTAATAGTGCTTACAATAAATACTGGAAGCTTAATATTAAGAATCAACAATAATAAGCCTAAAAAAGCACCTATAATAAGAGGGTTTGTAACTATACCACGAATAATTTTTTTTATATTAATACTTCCTCCACGAAAAGTTTCTAAGCAAACTACAGCTAAGAAGTTAAACAAAGGAACTATAACTCCTATTAGAAGGGCAGTTGTTCCTACTTTTCCTTCCCCAACTAAGGAAGTAGCAACAGGAATTCCAAATAGTACGAAGTTACTACGAAATATACCCTGAATCATAACACCTCTTTTGCTGTTATCTTTTTCAATTATGGGTATAAATAAAAATAAAACTCCAAATAAAACTATAATAGACATGGCAGCAAAGATCATTAATTTAGGATCAAAAACACTACCTAAGTCCGTTGTATAAATATTATAAAATAATAAAGTTGGCAAAAATACTTTAAATGTAGCATTATTCATTACCTTTACTGAATTCTTATCAAGTATTTTTATGTATTTAAGAAAATAACCAAGTGCCATTACTAAACACAATGGTGCTACCACATTAAAGGATAAAATTAGATTTTTCACATATGTCACTCCTTTTTTCTAGAATAATAAAAGTATAAAGAAAGAGTAATAAAAAAGCAAACATTACAAAAATTAGACAAACTTGAAAATTTTAGATAAAATGAGTAGATGGCAAATTTTTATATAGTTATTTTAATTAAAAAACATAACAAATTTAATATGGAATTAATAATAGAAATATAATAAAAATGGATATAATAAATATAATAGGAGGGATTATATGACAGATAAATTAAAAGAATCATTACTAGGCCTAATTAGTGATAACCATTACAATCCTCTTAAAAAGGAAGAATTAGCGCTGATTTTTAATATACACCCAGCAGAAATGCCAATGTTCTATAACTTTTTAGATGAATTAGAAGAAGACGGTTACATAGTTAGAACAAAAAAAGGAAGAATCATGTCTCCAAATCAAATGGGACTATTTGTGGGGAAATTTGTTTCTCACAGAAAAGGTTTCGGATTTGTTGAGTCTGACGAAGAATTTAAACAAGATTTATTTATTCCAAAAGACGATATAAATGGAGCACTTCACAATGATAGAGTTATGGCAGAGGTTGTAACACCTGCGACAGATGACAGAAGAGCTGAAGGAAAAGTTATTAAAATAATAAAAAGAGAAGTGACTAGAGTTGTTGGTTTATTCCAAGAAAACAAGAGCTTTGGTTTTGTTGTGCCTGATGACAAAAAATTTAACCAAGATATATTTATACCAAAGAGAGTTTTCTCTGGAGCAAAAAATGACGACAAAGTAGTTTGTGAAATTACAGTTTGGCCACAAGAAAACAGAAAGCCAGAAGGTAAAATAATAGAAGTACTTGGTCAAAAGGGTGAAAGAGGAGTAGAAATTGACTCAATAATTAGAGCTCATGGACTTCCAGAAGAATTCCCTAAAAAAGTCATAGAAGAAGCTAACTATGTGGCTGACCAAGATCTAGGCGATGAAATGGGAAGAAGAGTTGACTTGAGAGATCTTAACATATTCACAATAGATGGTGAAGATGCTAAAGACTTAGATGATGCTATTTCTATAGAAGTATTGCCAAATGGTAACTACAAACTAGGAGTACATATTGCCGATGTTACTCACTATGTAAAAGAAAAGAATAAGTTAGACAAAGAAGCTTTAAAAAGAGCCACATCTGTTTACTTAGTAGATAAAGTAATACCAATGTTACCAAAACAATTATCAAACGGTGTTTGTTCACTAAATCCATTTGAGGATAAGTTAACTTTATCTTGTATAATGGAAATTGATAGTCATGGTAAAGTTGTTAATTCTGAAATTGCTGAAACAGTTATTAACTCAAAAGCTAGAATGACTTACACAGAAGTATCAGACATACTAGAAAAAGACGATGAAAAATTAAAGAAAACATTCGCGGCTCAAGTGGATGATTTTATAAAAGCTGAAAAATTAGCTAGAATTTTAATGGAAAGAAGAAGAATAAGAGGAGCAATCGACTTCGACTTCCCAGAAGCCAAAATAATATTAAATGGTAATGGTGAAGTTGCTGATATAAAACACTACGAAAGAAGAATATCAAACAAAATGATAGAAGAGTTCATGCTTATAGCTAACGAAACTGTGGCAGAGCATTTCTATTGGTTACAGCTACCTTTTGTTTATAGAATTCATGAGACTCCATCAGCAGAAAAGATGGAAGACCTTAAGAAGTTTATAGCAACATTTGGATACACTATAAAAGGTGACTTAGAAAATGTTCACCCAAAAGAAATCCAAGGAATAGTGGAAAAAATAAAAGGAACTAAGGAAGAAGAATCTATAAGTACAATAGCTCTACGTTCTATGAAACAAGCCAAATATTCACCACAATGCGTAGGTCACTTTGGGTTGGCAGCAAAATACTACTGTCACTTTACTTCTCCAATAAGAAGATACCCGGACTTACAAATTCATAGAATAATAAAAGAGCAATTAAACAATAAAATTAATAATAAGAGACAAGAACAACTAGCTCATATAGTTGAATATGCATCTACTCAATCCTCAGAAAGAGAAAGAGCTGCAGAACTTGCTGAAAGAGATGTTCACGACTACTACAAAGCATGCTATATGGCTGACAAAGTTGGTCAAGAATTTGACGGTACTGTATCAAGTGTAACTTCATTTGGTATGTTTATAGAATTAGAAAATACAGTAGAGGGTCTTATAAGACTTGCTAATATGAGAGATGATTATTATATTTATAATCAAGAAACTTACACAATAATGGGTGAGAGAACTCATAAAACATTTAAGATTGGTGATACTGTAAGAATAAAAGTTGACAATGTAAATGTGGACTTTAGAGAAATAGATTTTGCACTTGTATCTAAGCTAGAAGAAAGCCATATTGAAGAAGATTTAAAATAAGAATAAATAAAAAAGAGAGGATTATATCCTCTCTTTTTTATTTAAGTCACCTATTAACTTTTAATTGTTAAGTTTGTAGAATTATGTATTAATAATTTAAAATAAAGTAAGGTTATTTAACCTCAATGTAACACATTTCGCGAAATATTAAGTTACAATTATCTTAAGATATTTCAAAATTAAAAATAATTGGAGTGTTGTTGTTATGCTTAAGGTTATTAATTCTATTGGGAGTAATATTAAAACTAGTGATGGAAAAAGTGCAAGTAGGTGTAATAAAGCAGCAGGAGCAGAAAAGGTCTATGAAAGAAAAGAGTATATTATTTTAAAGGTTAAAAAAGGCTACATAGTATATAACACAAAAAAGGTATTTGAAAATGGTCATACCCATCTTCAAAGTTTTGAAATGTCAAAGACGATTATTGACAATAGTATAAGAAAGAAAAGACCAAAAACTAATAATATTTATTTAATAGAAAGTCATATTCGTGTTACTAATGACAGTAAGTATAAGCAAACATTAGAAGAGTTAGTAGAAGCTAAAAAAGATAAAACTAAAGACAACAAATATCATAACAGAAGTTATTTTAATGCTTGTTAAATAAAAAAAGAACCACCAATGGAAAACCCATTGGTGGTTCTTATCTCTATACTGAAGGGGGTATAGAAAAGGGGAGTATTTTATAATTTTATTGGGGTTTTATTGCTCTAAAAACATTTTTAAATCATCTTCAACATTTGTTATTCCACCAATTCCAAAGTTTTCAACTAAAACATTAGTAACATTTGGTGATAAGAAAGCTGGTAGAGTTGGTCCTAGGTGTATATTTTTTACTCCTAAGTATAGTAATGATAACAATACTATTACAGCTTTTTGCTCATACCAAGCTATGTTGAAAGCTATTGGCAATTCATTTATATCTTGTAATTTAAATACTTCTTTTAATTTTAAGGCTATTAAAGCTAATGAGTAAGAGTCGTTACATTGACCAGCATCTAAAACTCTTGGTATTCCATTTATGTCTCCAAGATTTAATTTATTGTATTTGTATTTTGCACAACCTGCTGTTAATATTACAGTATCTTTTGGTAAAGCTTTTGCAAAATCAGTGTAATAATTTCTTGATTTGGCTCTTCCGTCACATCCTGCCATTACGAAGAATTTCTTGATTGCTCCAGATTTAACAGCATCTACTACAGCATCAGCTAAAGCAAATACTTGATTATGAGCAAATCCTCCTACTATTTCTCCTCTTTCTATTTCTGTTGGAGGAGCACACTTTTTAGCTTGCTCTATTATTTGAGAGAAGTCTTTGTTGTCTTCACTTTCTCCTTTTATATGCTTAACTCCAGCAAAACCTGCTGCACCCGTAGTGTATATTCTATCTTTGTAGCTATCTTTTGGTGGTACTATACAGTTTGTAGTCATTAATATTGGTCCATTGAAAGATTCAAACTCTTCTTTTTGCTTCCACCAAGCATTTCCGTAATTTCCTGCAAAGTGAGAATATTTTTTAAATGCTGGATAGTAGTGAGCTGGCAACATTTCAGAGTGAGTATAAACATCTACACCAGAACCCTCTGTTTGCTTTAATAATAATTCTAAGTCTTTTAAATCATGTCCAGATACAAGTATACCTGGATTATTTCTTACACCTATATTAACTTTAGTTATTTCTGGGTGTCCGTAAGTTCCAGTATTTGCACTATCTAAAAGTGCCATTCCATCAACACCAACTTTACCAGTTTCTAAAGTTAAAGCTATTAACTCATCAATAGTTAAACTATCATCTAAAGTTTTTGCTAACGTACTTTGCATAAATGCATTTACTTCTTCATTGTCATACCCTAATGCATTTGCATGTTTCATATATGCTGACAGACCTTTTAATCCATAGATTATAAGTTCTCTTAAACTTCTTATATCTTCATCCTTAGTTGCAAGTACTCCAACTTTAGTTGATTTTTCATCTAATACTGTGTCTATATTAGTTACTTTTTTTCCACTTCCAAGAACTGCATATTTTATTTTACTTAATAAATTTACCTTAGTTTCTATTTCAGCATTTGAACTTGCATTCCATAATGCTGCTTCTGATAAATTATTTTTGTTTTTTAAATTAGCTAATAAAGATTCTTTAGTAGTTAAAGTTTCCTTAACTCTTTCATAGAATATTGCATCATCAAAGTTAGCATTTGTTATTGTAGTAAATAAGTTTATAGTTATTAAGTGATTAACCTCTCCGCTTACTTTTTTGCCTTCCGATCTAAGTCTTGTTGTTACTTCTGATAATCCTTTTGTTGTATATATTAATAAATCCTGCATTCTTGATAAATCAGGTGATTTACCACATACTCCAAATTTTGTACATCCTGTGCATCCTGCCGTTTCTTGACATTGGAAACAAAACATTTTATTTTCCATTTGTACATCTCCTTTTAAATGTGTATTTTATTTACCCTTTTAAGATAAAACATAATCATTTTTACTATTTCTTAATTAATATAATCAAATTATATCTGAAATATTTTATAAATGATGTAACATATGTTACGAACTTATATTAAATATAATTTAATTTTACAAAAATTTATCTAAATTAAAAGGTGTATAAATCATGATTGTTCCAAGTCTGTCATAAATTAAGCATATACAATGTGGAAATATGGTCTGTTTTGTTTTATTATGGTAATAGCGCTTTTTGATAAAAAAGGAGGGAAGATATGAGGAAAAAATATATAGAAATAGTAAATGGAATAACAGATTATTATAAGGAATCAGTAAATTTATTAGATGAAGAAGAAAAAAGTAAGGTTATTACAATTACCTTAGAAAAATTTGGACTAATAAGAGTTGTGTTAAAAAATATAAATAAAGAAAAAATTTATTATAATTCAGAAAATTATAAGGCAATAGAAAATGGTCCAGTTCAAATTAGTAAAATAGAAAGAGGGTATTTAGTTGCATCAATAGGTGAGTGTAATAACGAGCCAGTAGTTTTTACTTATGAGTGTGATGATGTAAATTTTGAGTTAGATCTTTATAACTATAGCAATTTAAAGATAAATAAAAAGTATATTAAGGATGATTATAGAGTTAAGCTAGGAAACCAAATAGCACATAATTTATTAATGAAGCATGCTACTTTAGGTGATGAATTTTTAAATGAAAAAGAAAAAAATATTTTGCCTGTGGCTATGTGGATAGCTATTTTAGATTCAAGCCAAAAGTTTATAGACTTGCCAGATTATAATAAAATTTTTGATTTGTTTATACAATATAATGGAAAATATGAAAAAGAAGAGTTTTTACAAAAAGCCATACAAATAGAAAAGGATTATGAAGATATAAAAGAAGTAAGAAAAGTATGCAAAATAATGGAGAATTGTCTTGATAATTTACAGTTCTCTTCAGATAGAAATGGCTACTCAAAAATGGAAGAAAAGTTAATAAATCATTTATCTTTTTGGAATAGTTTAGAACCAGTATATAGAGTTTATACTGATTTTACTAACTATATGAAAGATGCTTGTGAAAGTTTTGAAACTAATAACACAAATGAAAATATAGAAATAGAAAATTATATTAAAAATAAAGTAGGAAACAAACTTGTTAAAGTTGGGTTTGAAGAAGAATTTCCTTTTTACAGAATAAAAACAGAAGAGAAGGTCTATGTGCTAGAGTTTGAGATTGTTAACAATCAAAAAGTAAATATAAAGATGCTTCAAGAAATACTTGATGAAAGTTGTGAATTAGCAGAACTACTAAATATGATGGATTACAAATATTTAAAACCAGAAGATATAAAAGGATGGGATGAGGAAATTTGTAAAACCAAAGAGAATATAGATGAAGAGGTAAATATAATACTAGATTGTTTATTAGTAGATAAGACTCTATCTAAACAAAATGGTAAATTGGGAATAATAGGAGGAATAATCGCTGCTGTAATTTCTTATTTATTATGGAATTTATCTATTTTAATCTGTGGAGTAATAGGAATTGTTACCTGCATAATTTTAGTTACTATTGAGAAATATGCAAAAATATTTATGACCCTTTGGAATGAGGAGGACAAATAGGATGAAAATGAATAAAAATGATTATATAAAACCTAATAAGATATTTTTTGATAAAGATTGGGTAATGTCTAATATATATGAGATGCAAGAAGAGTTTTTTGAAAAAGGTGAGTTTGCTCTAGGATGCATAGTTGCAGCTAACAATAAGCTTTTTAAAAGAGGACTTTTAGACTTGCCAGGATACATAATATACACTTTTGATGGATATTATGAAGAAAATGTTGAAGAATTTGAGGAACTTGCAAATAAAGTTTATGATCTAGGAGAAACAAAACAAAAGGATAAATCTTTAAAAAAGATAGCGTATTTACTAGAAGATATGATGGAAAATGATTTTGGCATAAGACTACCTTTAGAAATGACAGGTGGTAGAGAAGTATTTTTCTCATCAATAATGTTTAATAGAAAGTACTTACCAGGCAAAAAGTTAACAGGAAGAGTTTATCCACTACATATTTTAAGAGGTAAAAAACCAGATGCAATGTTAATACCACATTGGTATTGGTAGAAAATATAATATTTTTTGCAAAAGAATAATCATTATGATTATTCTTTTTTTTGTATATGAATGTAAATCTTAACAAAAGTTAAGAATTACTTATTAGGGCCTTAATATTTGTTTTTTATTATGTAATAGAAAAGGAGATGATATATTATGAAATTAAAAAACAAATTAGTAGGAATTATAGCTATTTTAGGAATAGCAATATTTGTAGGAGGAATTAATCCTTTAGCAGGATTATCAAATCACAAGAACTCTTACATAAGTGAAAATAGTGCAAATGCAAGTACAAAGAATAGTAAATATCTTATGTTAGTTAATAAGAAAAAGCCATTAAATCTTGATTATGAGCCGGAAAATTTAGTTAAACCAAATGTGAAATTTCTAAGTAGTACTAGTGAAGAATCTAGACAAATGGATGAAACTGCAGCAAAAGCTTTGGAGGAATTATTCCAAGGAGCTAAAGAAGAAAATATAACTCTTTTAGGATCTTCAGCATATAGATCTTACAAAAGTCAGGTTAGGGTTCTTAATGATGAGATTAGTTCAAAGGGTGTAAACTATGCTAATAAATATGTGGCTAAGCCAGGCAAAAGTGAACATCAAAGTGGATTAGCAATAGATGTAACAAATGAGGCCAGATGTTTTGACAAAACAAGTCCAGAAGCACAGTGGTTAGCAAATAATGCTCACAGGTTTGGGTTTATATTACGTTATTTAGAAGGAAAAGAAAATATTACAGGATATAATTATGAGCCATGGCATATTAGATATGTGGGTAAAGATGCAGCAAAAGAGATTCACGAAAGAAACATTACTTTAGAGGAGTATTTGAATCATATGGTATAATAAGGTAAATGTAAGGAGGGAGTTATGGCTAGTAAAATTCTTGTAGTAGATGATGAAAAAGAAATTAGAAATTTAATTGAAATATATTTGAAAAATGAAGGTTACACTGTAATAAAAGCCAGTAATGGAGAGGAAGCTCTTAAAGTATTGGAAAAAGAAGAAATACAACTTATGATACTAGATATAATGATGCCAAAAATGGATGGAATGGAAGTATGCAGAAGAGTTAGAGAACATTTAAATATTCCTATTCCTATTCTTATGCTTAGTGCTAAGTCTGAGGATATGGACAAGATTGCAGGTATTATGACTGGTGCAGACGATTATTTAACAAAACCTTTTAATCCATTGGAACTATCAGTTAGAGTGAAGGCACTTCTTAGAAGAGCTTATTATTTCAACAACATGAACAAAGAAGACCATATTATAAATATTGAAACTTTGACTATAGATAAAAACAATAGAACAGTTAAAGTTGGAGATACTGAAATACCTTTTACAGCTAGAGAGTTCGACATTTTATATTTACTAGGTAGTAATAGGGGAAGAGTTTATAGCTCAGAAGAAATATTTACTAAGGTGTGGAAAGAAGATTACTTTGGTTCAAACAATACTGTTATGGTTCACATGAGTAGAATAAGAGAAAAGTTGGAAAAATATATAGAAGGAAATAAAATAATTCAAACTGTATGGGGAGTTGGTTATAAAATTGAAAAATAAAAGAAGAATCTTTAAATATATAATAATCAGTGCATTAGAATTTGCCATAAGTGCAATATTGAGTTTAGCTGTTTTTATCACATTATATAGAGTAATTTATAATTTATATACTAATTATCGAACTCCAATATTAAATGTAGTAATTAAAGATTTGTTTAGATTAAACGATAATTTTTTTGCAGGAAATATATACACCATTATAGAAATTTTAATTTTCCTTTTAATATATTCTCTTATTACTTATAAAAAGTTCAAAAATGTATCCTTGCTTGTGGATAATGTGGAAGAAATGTCAAAAGGAAATTTGGATAAGAAGATTGAATTAAAATCAAGAGGAGATATTAATCAAGTAGCACAAAATATTAACAGTATAGTTGAACAGTTGAAAGATATAACTGTGGAAGAAAGAAAAGCTCAACAAACTAAGACAGACTTGATTACAAATGTTTCTCACGATTTAAGAACACCTTTAACTTCAGTTATAGGATATTTAAATCTTATTGAAGAGGGAAGATACAAAGATGAAGTGGAGCTTATGTACTACGTGGATATAGCTTACGAAAAGTCTTTAAACTTAAACATACTTATTAATGATTTGTTTGAACTTACTAAAATGCAAAACCGAGTTATTAATTTTAACAAGGTTGAGTTGAATTTAGTAGAGTTAATAGGGCAGTTAATTTCTCAGCTTGAAATACAATTTAGACAAGAAAATATGAATTGTAGAATAGACTTTTCTGTGGACAAACTTATAATAAATGCTGACCCAATTAAACTAGTAAGAGCTTTTGAAAATCTTATTACAAATGCCATGAGATATGGAAGTGATGGGCATTATGTGGATATAAAAGTAATTACAGAAGGAGAAATGGCAGTTGTTCAGGTAATAAATTACGGAGAGCCTATTCCATTAGTAGATTTACCTCATATATTTGATAGATTTTATAGAGTAGAAAAATCAAGAAATACATTCCAAGGTGGATCAGGCTTAGGTCTTGCTATTACAAAAAATATTATAGAAGCCCATGATGGAAGTATCTGTGCTATTAGTAATAATGAAAGTACGACTTTTGAAGTTAAAATACCATATATAGATGAAGATAAAACTCTCTAAGTAAACAGAATAATCTGTGTCTTGGAGAGTTTTTTATTTTATTTAGGGTATAAATAATTTATAACAAATTACACAATCTATGAGAAGTAAGGTTTTACATAGAAAATATAAATGAAAAGAGGTGTAAGGATGGTACAGGAAAATAAAAATAATAATATGGGTTGGAATTTTGATAATAGTTATAAAAATTTACCAAAGTCTTTTTATAGTGAAATAGATTTAAATCCAGTGAGAAAACCAGAGCTAGTTGTTTTTAATGAGCATTTAGCAGAAGAATTAAGATTGAATGCACAATCATTGAAAAGTGAAGAAGGTTTACAAGTTTTAGCTGGAAATAAAAAAGTTGAAGGCGGTTCATATATTGCACAGGCTTATAGTGGTCATCAGTTTGGCAATTTCACAATGTTAGGTGACGGAAGAGCAGTACTAATTGGTGAACAAAAACTAGAAAACAAAACTTCAGTGACAGGTTTTGATTCAAATAGATATGATATCCAGTTAAAAGGAAGTGGAAAAACACCCTATTCTCGTGGTGGTGATGGAAGAGCAGTGCTTGGGCCAATGCTTCGTGAATATATAATTAGTGAAGCTATGTATAATCTTAAAATACCAACAACTCGTAGCTTATCAGTAGTAAAAACAGGAGAAAAAGTTTATAGAGAGTATGTGAAGGAAGGAGCCATACTTACTAGAGTTGCAACAAGTCATCTTAGATTTGGTACTTTTGAATATGCTTTTAATTACTTGGGAAAAGAAGAAGTGAAAAAACTAGCTGATTATGCAATAGATAGACATTATCCCTATGTGAAAAATGACGAAAATAAATATTTAAGTTTTCTAAAAGAAGTAATAAAAGCCCATGCTAAGTTAACTGCAAAATGGCTATGTATTGGTTTTATTCATGGAGTAATGAATACGGACAATATGACTATTAGCGGAGAGACTATTGATTATGGACCTTGTGCATTTATAGATGTTTATAATCCAGACACTGTATTTAGTTCTATTGATTTTCATGGAAGATATGCCTACAAAAACCAGCCAAACATGGCATCTTGGAATATTTGTAGATTTGCAGAAACACTGTTACCTTTAATCAGTGAAGATGCAGACACTGGCATAGATTTGGCACAAAAGGCTATATTTGAGTTTTCTGATTTGCATTTTGAACATTGGTTCTCACAAATGAGAAGCAAGCTAGGATTATTTAATGAAGAAGCTATGGATAAGGCTATAATAGAAGATTTATTGACTATGATGGAAAAATACAAAGAAGATTATACAAACACTTTCGTATCATTAACTTATAGAAAAAACATGAATAGAGGAATGTTTCTTACAGCTGAATTTACAAACTGGTATAAAAATTGGCAAGAAAGATTGGAAAGACAAGAAGAGTCTATAGAGGAAGCTTATGAACTTATGAAAGAGTCAAATCCAGTAGTTATACCAAGAAATCACAGAGTGGAAGAAGCACTAGATGCAGCAGATAATGGTGATTTTACAGTAATGAAGGATTTACTTTTTGTTCTTAGTAATCCTTATGAATACAAATTAGAATGTGAAAAATACTTTGATTTACCACAACCTTCAGATTTACCTTACAGAACCTATTGTGGAACATAAGAATAACCCTATATAAGTGATCACTTATATAGGGTATTTATATATTTAATGTAATTATATTTTCATATAACTTCCAACTACATATCCAGTATAACTTTTATACTTAACTTTATACCATCCAGATGATAGCTTACTAACAATCTCAACAGTAGTGTTTTTAGGAATAGTAGTTATAATATTAGAAGAAGTAGAAGCACTTTTTCTAAGGTTAAGATTAGCAGAAGTAACACCTTTATTTGAAGAAGATGTATTAGAATTACTGCCATTTAATTTAACATAATCTTTAGAAACATATCCAGTGTTACCTTTGTACTTAACCTTATACCACTTAGAGTTAGACTTATTAACAATCTCGATAGTAGTATTTTTAGGAATAGTAGCTATAATACTAGAAGAAGTAGAAGCACTTTTTCTAAAGTTAACATTTGCAGAAGTAACACCTTTTTCAGAAGAAGGTGTACTAGGAGTTTCATTATTACTACTACTGCCGTTTAATTTAACATAGTCCTTAGAAACATATCCAGTATTACCTTTGTACTTAACCTTATACCACTTAGAGTTAGACTTACTAACAATCTCGATAGTAGTATTTTTAGGAATAGTAGCTATAATACTAGAAGAAGTAGAAGCACTTTTTCTAAGGTTAAGGTTAGCAGTAGTAGCTCCTTTTTCAGAAGAAGAAGGAGGAGTATTATCATCACTGCCACTACCATTTAACTTCACATAGT
>Ga0129308_1000143_pt1 | contig 125667 bp, 105 predicted proteins | sample L827metagenome_FD_94440 | JGI IMG/M metagenome (GOLD analysis project Ga0129308, IMG submission 94440) | Ring-tailed lemur group fecal microbial communities from Wisconsin, USA - L827 metagenome | ecosystem: Host-associated > Mammals > Digestive system > Large intestine > Fecal | place: USA...
TAGCAAGCGGGTTCATGCTGTCAATATTTTAATTATCACTGAGGAGAAACCATTAAAACAAGCCCCGAATCTACGGGGCTAATGTTTAAAATTTTTCGGGACATTTTCAAAAATGCTTGACATTATTTTTTCGGATTGTCTCATTTTCCTTCAGCCCCAAATACCACTGCGAACCTCTTCCAAATGATCCAGAATATAATTATATATTTCTATGGAAACATCATCCGGATAATGAGTCCCATCCAATGTGGAATAACCGTTTTCCATCAAATGCGTATAGATATCGATATAAGTGACGCCTATCAAATTTGCTTCCATTGAGGAATTAAAGCTTTCAATCTGATCATTCGTTACATAAGGATCCTTTTCTACCGGTCCTACAGACACAAAATAAGTGGAAGCTCCCAGGTCTGTCCATTCCTTCGCCTTCTGATTGATATAATGAATATATTCATTTACATGATGAACATCGTTTACTCCCATCAGAATGATCACTGCCGTATTGTCTTCAATCTCGTTTTCAATTTCCGGTACTCCGTCAGAAACCATCCAGTCATATCCCATAGAAGACAGACAGGACCATATGCTGTCATCCTGGACTGCATCACGGATCGACTCTGTTCTGGAATCTCCAATAAAAATAAGCTTATCATTCGTCACAGTTTCCGGATGGTCCGGCTTACTGAGCATGCCTTCCTCTGCACCACAGACCTGTCCAGGAAATAAAACAAAAAAACACAACATCAGGGTCAGGATCACACCTGAAATAAAAACACACTTTTTCACCATCACACCTCCCAATGTATCAGATGCTTTGATTCCATTTCGGATGTTTTTACTATGACACAGTTTTTTCAGAATGTCAAACAATAGAAAAGGATCGTCCTGCTGACCGGAATCCCGGTTCCGATCAGACAGACAGTCCTTTTCTGGGTCTTTATGGGTTTTATATTTTATGGGTTTACATGAGTGATTCTTCTATATAATAATACAAGGTAAATCAATTATTTCTCGCCAGGCATTTTCCATGCATGGTGATCTGTATGAAGAAGCTGATGCGCTCTGTGCGAAAGAGGCTTTTCAAAATAATCTTCATAGCATTTCAGTACAGACGGGTTTTCATGAGAAAACCTGAGTTCGTTTGCTGCATCCAGTCCATAGAGTACATCGGAACGTATCTCAGCCAGCTCCTCTCCGTCCCGGACAGGCTGTCCGCCTCCGCCGACACATCCGCCCGGACAGGCCATGATCTCAACAAAATGATACGATACTTCTCCTTTTCGCAGCGCCTCCATCAGCTTTCTGGTATTTCCAAGACCGCTGGCAACAGCAACTTTAAGTTCTGTTCCGGCAAGATCAAAGGATGCTTCCTTCCATCCGTCCATACCTCTTACTTCCCGGAAAGCATCCGGCTGAGGATTTTCTCCTGTAACCAGATAGTATGCGCTCCGAAGAGCCGCTTCCATAACACCGCCGGTAGCGCCAAATATTACCGCAGCGCCGGTTCCCACTCCAAGAGGCGTATCGAATTCTTCCTCCTCCAGTTCCTGGGGAATGATGTGTTCCGCACGGATCATACGGTCCACCTCCCTGGTGGTAAGGACCACATCCACATCCTGACCTGCGCCTGCGTCATTCATATTCGGCAGTGCGCACTCGTGTTTCTTTGCAAGACACGGCATTACGGACACACAGAAGATTTTTTCCGGATCCACCCCAAGAAGTTCTGCGTAATAAGATTTTGCCACTGCTCCAAACATCTGCTGCGGAGATTTTGCTGTAGAAAGCTGGTCTTTCATATCCGGGTACTGGGATTTCATGAAACGTACCCAGCCCGGACAGCAGGAGGTAAATAATGGAAATTTCTCATTTTCTTCATTTTTCAGTTTTTCCAGAAATTCGCTTCCCTCTTCCATGATCGTAAGATCTGCAGTAAAGTTGGTGTCAAAAATATAGTCGAAGCCCATGCGGCGCATAGCTGCCACAAGACGTTTTACCGTAGCAAATTCCCGTTCCAGTCCAAATGGTTCTCCCCATGCGGCACGAACAGACGGAGCGATCTGTACAACCGTGATCTTATCAGGATCTGCCAGAGCCCGGAACACCTTCGGCGTGTCATCCCGTTCTCTTAAGGCGCCTACCGGACAGTGCGTGATACACTGACCGCAGAGAGCACAGTCAGACTCTTCCAGGATCCGGTTTCCGGTTACGTCTACGGTTGTACGGGAACCGGTATTCGCCAGATCCCATACATGCATATTCTGAACCTTGTCACAAATCTGAATACAGCGCATGCATTTGATACATTTTTCATAGTTTCTCAGCAATGGGAAGTTTTTTGTCCAGCGACTGTGAAACAGCTGTTTTTCGTAAGGTACACGAATGATGCCGAGAGCATTGGCCAGCTTCTGAAGACTGCAGTTTCCACTTCTCACACAGGTAGGACAGTTGCAGTCATGCTGAGAAAGGATCAGACGTACATTGGTGATCCTTGCCTGACGGACCTTTGGACTGTTGGTATAGATCACCATGCCCTCTTCCACTACATTGTTGCAGGCTGTAATCAGCCGGTCCTTCCCTTCCAGCTCTACCAGACAGACACGGCAGGCTCCGATCTCATTGATATCCTTCAGATAGCAAAGGGTGGGAATGGGAATCCCGTTCTGCTTTGCCGCTTCCAGAATTGTGGTTCCTTTTGGTACCTGTATTGTTTTTTTATCAATTGTAATGGTTACCATCTGTCCTTCCTCCCCCCTTTAAAGCTTCCAAATCCAAAATGATCACAGCGCATACAGCGGCTTGCCTCCTGTGCTGCCTCCTCATCTGTCATTCCACACTCGATCAGCTCAAAATCTTTTATTCTTTCTCCGGCGTCTCTCTCCTTCATGGTCACACGTCCACATGGCTTTCGATCATGAAGGCGGATCTTTGGTATCTCTATATCTGCCGTTATTTCATGATGATATCCCAGATACTCATCGATATTTGCGGCTGCCACCTTGCCTGCTGCAATCGCGCGGATCACTGTTGCCGATCCGGTCACACAGTCTCCTCCGGCAAACACGCCCGGAATATCCTGGATACCGCTCCAGTTCAGCGCTTCGATCACGCCTCGTTTTACAGGGATTCCGCTCTCTTCAAACGGCTGTGTCTCAATTCCCTGTCCAATCGCCACAATGATCTTATCACATGGAAGAGCAATTTCTTCCTGAGAAGAAGCACCCGGTGCCGGACGTCCGCCCCTTACCTGACCGATCAGCTGAGGTTTGACCCAGAGACCATCTGCTCTTCCCTGCTCATTGCAGCGGATGCAAAGAGGCGCCATCAGTTCCAGAATCTCGCACCCCTCTGCAACAGCACCATGGACTTCTTCCTGAAGAGCAGTCATATCCTCCTGTCTGCGGCGGTAAACGATCTGCACTTTTTCGGCGCCCAGACGTACTGCGGATCTTGCAACGTCCATAGCCACATTTCCGCCGCCGACCACAATCACTCTCTGTCCGGTAAAATCCATCGGACTGCCTTCTCCGGAAGCCCGGAGCATTTCCACTGCGGAGATCACACCTTCTGCTTCTTCTCCTTCGATTCCGATTTTCTTATCCGTATGTGCACCGATTGCAATATAAACCGCATCATACTCTTTACGAAGCGCCTCAACGGTCAGTTCTTTGCCCACGGAAACGCCTGTCTTTACATGGATGCCTGTCGCAAGAAGGCTGTTGATCTCCTTATCAAGTGTTTCTTTTGGAAGACGGTATTCTGGAATTCCATAACGGAGCATTCCACCAAGATGGTCGCGTCTTTCATATATGGTCACATCATGTCCCATCAGAGCAAGATAATAGGCTGCACTGAGCCCTCCCGGACCGCCTCCCACTACTGCCACTCTTTTTCCGGTAGGAGGTGCATTTTTCGGAACCGGTACCTCTCCGGCATGTTCTACCGCATATCGTTTCAGGCCACGGATATTCACAGCGTCATCCAGCATATTTCTCCGACATCTGGCTTCGCAGGGATGTTCGCAGATCAGGCCGCATACGGAAGGCATGGGATTGTCTTTACGGATCAGAGCCACTGCATCCGCATATCGTCCTTCCCCTACCAGCGCAATATATCCCGGAATGTCCACACCAGCCGGACAAAGTGCTACACAGGGAACCGGCTGATTCAGTTCACAGGTGCATCTTCCTTTGGTGATATGTTCCACAAAGTCTTCCCGGAATCCCCGTACACCTCTCAGCACCATTTCCGCAGCCTCATATCCGATGGCACAGTCTGCAGAATAATAAATATCCTGAGCTGTCTGTTCGATCAGATCTATGGTCTCCATTTCTGCTGTTCCGTCCAGAACCTTTTCCAGAAGGTTCTGAAGCTGACCAAGGCCAATCCTGCATGGGACACATTTTCCGCAGGTCTGTGCATGACATACCTTCAAAAAGGACAGTGCCATATCTACCGGACAAAGGCCCGGAGGACTGGCTATAATACGCCGTTCCAGATCCTTATAAAGTTCCTCAACCGTTGTCTGAGCACGATTTCTGGTTACAATACTTAATCTGCTCATTTCTGCTCCTCCTCTTAAATTTCTTTTTCATGGTGTATGCCGGACCCTGGTATACAAAAAGTTTTAGCTTTCCACAAAATGTTTTAGCTTTTGGGTATAAAAAAAGAAAGAGCTGGCAGCGGCATTTATTGACCGTTCCCGTCTCTTTCTGATATCACTATAGCTCAGATTTGATACAAATGCAAGTCGTTTTATAAATTTCGTATATATCATACAGTTTTACTCCTTTCTATTTGTGCATTTTACCCATATTTTCGTGCCATATATCTTTAAACTTTAAATAAGATTTTTTTGCGCTGCATCCGGATCCATGTTATACTGTAAAATATCAGAATGAAAAAAGGAGCATTTTCTATGGCATTTGACGGAATTACCATTGCCGCAATGGTAAAGGAATTACATACTTATCTGGATGGCGGCCGGTTTAATAAAATTGCACAGCCGGAATCAGACGCCCTCCTGATCACTGCAAAGGGAAATCAGGGACAGTGCAGGCTCCTGCTTTCTGCAAGCGCCTCCCTTCCTCTGATTTATTTTATAGAAAAAAACAAGCCAAGTCCTCTTACTGCACCAAACTTCTGCATGTTTCTCCGGAAACATATCGGAAGTGCCAAAATCGCAGATATCCGACAGCCCGGTCTGGAGCGTGTAGTGGAATTTGAACTGGAGCATTTAAACGAAATGGGAGATCCCTGCAAAAAGATCCTGATCATGGAGCTGATGGGAAAACACAGCAATATCATCTTCTGCGATGAGAACCGGATGATCCTGGACAGCATCAAGCATGTTTCCTCTCATATGAGTTCTGTCCGGGAAGTCCTTCCGGGAAGACCTTATTTTCTCCCTCAGACACAGGAAAAAGCAGATCCGCTTACGATCACCGAAGAGGAATTTAAAGAAATCGTATGCAAAAAGCCCTGTAATATTTCCAGGGCGATCTACACCTCTCTTACAGGGTTAAGTCCCCTGATTGCCGAGGAGATCTGTTTCCGTGCTTCCATCGACGGCAGCGATGCAGCTGTTTCTCTGAATGAAACCGCCTGCACACATCTGTACCATACCTTCCATCGACTGATGGATCAGGTCAAAGAAGGAGACTTTACTCCCAATATTATTTATCGCGGGTCAGAGCCTGTGGAATATTCTGTGCTTCCTCTGACACAGTTTGGGGCGGAATACCGGACCGAGTCTTTCACAACCGTATCCGCCATGCTGGATTCTTACTATTCTTCACGGGATACCCTGAACCGTATACGGCAGAAATCCTCGGATCTGCGCCGGATCGTACAGACTGCCCTGGAGCGCAACCGCAAAAAATTTGCACTTCAGTCCAGGCAGATGAAGGATACGGCCAAAAAAGAAAAATATCGAGTTTACGGAGAGCTGATCAACACCTACGGCTATGGGCTGGAAGAAGGCTGTAAGTCTTTCCAGGCTCTGAACTACTATACCAACGAAGAGATCACTATCCCTCTGGATCCGACCCTCACCGCCGGAGAAAACGCAAAGAAATATTTTGACCGCTATGGAAAGCTGAAGCGTACAGAAGAAGCACTGACCGAACAGATTGCCGAAACGCAGTCCGAGATCGAACATCTGGAGTCTATTTCCAATGCCCTGGACATTGCCCGGGCCGAAAGCGATTTAAGTCAGATCAAAGAAGAGCTTTCGGAATATGGTTTCATCAAAAAACACTCTTCTTCCAGAAAAGGACAGAAAGCACAGGCGAAATCCAGGCCTTTCCACTATATTTCCAGTGATGGCTTCGACATCTTTGTAGGAAAAAACAATTTCCAGAATGATGAACTGACATTTAAGCTGGCCTCCGGTAATGACTGGTGGTTCCATGCAAAAAAAATGGCAGGATCCCATGTGGTAGTAAAAACTCCAGATGGAGAGATGCCGGACCGTACTTTTGAAGAAGCCGGACGTCTGGCTGCCTTTTATTCCAAAGGCCGGACTGCTCCCAAGGTAGAAATCGATTATATCCAGAAAAAACACGTTAAAAAACCGGCCGGCGCCAAACCGGGATTTGTCGTTTACTATACCAACTACTCTCTGATGGCGGAACCGGACATCTCAGATATTAAGGAAGCACCCCAAATATAACAGGGTGCTTCTTTTTCTGTATGAGATCAGCTTTTATTCTGTTTTTCTTCCCGGTATCTTCCAGGTGTCATGCCATAAGCTCTGCGAAAAGATGCAATAAATGCACTTGCAGAGGGAAAGCAGGTCTTCATGGCAATTTCTGTCACACTGTCCCCGGTTGTTTCCAGAAAGGCTGCCGCAGCCTGCAGACGGTAGTTCTTAAGATACTGGTAAGGAGAATATCCCGTATATTTTTTAAAACAGCGCAGCGTTTCTGTCTGGCTTACATGTGCAGATGCGGAAATGTCCTGCAAAGTAAGCTTATTTCCGTAATTTCGATGAACAAAATCCAGCAGCTTCTGGATTCGTTCATGATCCTTTTCCCCGGCAGGGAGCAGGTCGTTTTTTCTCTCTGCCAGCGCCACTGTCGTTTCCAGCCAGAGTTCGTTCAGCTTCAGAGACATCCGGTACTCCCAGTAAAGAGGCTTATTCTCCTGAAAATACAACTCGTCCAGATCTCTGAGTATTTTTAATACCGCCTGGTCTTCTTCTTTTTCCGGGTAAAAACATTTCCCGGAAATCAGAGGATTCTCAGCAATTTCCAGAACTGTCTCCTCCATAATGCTGCCCTCAAAAAAACCAAGAAGCTTTTGGGGAATCAGGAAGCTGTGATAACTGCAGTCCTCTTTTTCTGCAATATAATGAAGTACATTCCTGTTGATAAACATACAGCAGCCCCGGGACAGATCAAACTCCTGCTCCCAGAGTTTAAAATGCACCACTCCTTTTTTTATGTATACAAACTGCAGTTCCTCATGCCAGTGAAGATGACGAAAGCCCTCGTTAAAAGGAAAACAGGCTTTGTGGTTTACATCCAGTACCAGAAGAGGAAAACGGGTGTCATGATAGGGATTGTGAGAATAAACCGGGGTATCATTTGGATAAGATTTCATTTAATTCCTCAATGTCAAATTCTATTTCCGGAAGCAGCTCAAAATAAAAATCCGAATATTTTTCCGTAAGAGCGGCAATGCATCTTGTCTGCAGCATCTTGAAGCGCCTTACCGAAAGCTCATCTTTATTTAACGTGATATAAGCACTGATCCAGAGCTTTCTTCCTGTTCTTACGATCTCATAGTGACATTCCGAGCAGTTGCTTTCCCGGATAATGGGTTCCACCAGACTTTTGATCTCCTCTACCGTCTCTTCCTCCGGTGAGATCAGAAGCAGATCCCGGATTCCGGTGATCACTGTTTTGATCGGGATCGGAAGCATGACTACGGAAAGAATCATGGTCAGAAGGGAATCCAGATACGGCACAAGAGCCTGAAACCATGGAAACGGAACGATCATGGGAAGCACAAAGGCGGCTGTCATTCCAAGGGAAATGATGCTGTCGATCTTCCATCCTTCCATTTCCACTTCTACGGTTGGGGATTTGATATTTTTGTTTTTCTTTTTCAGATAGATCGTCACTGCAATACCTAACACGCAGGCAGTCAGCTCAAACCATGCAACCACTCCGAAATCAACGGTCCGCCCTCCATGGAGCAGGATATTGATGCTGTTCGTGATCAGTCCCACCGTAACGGAAGTCATTGTAATCCCCTTGATCACAAGAAAAACCGTTTCTATCTGCATATGTCCGAAAGGGTATTTGTCATTGCTCGGACGATAAAGAAGAGGGATGATGAGAACAGAAGGAAGGAGCATAAAAAATTCAATCCCGTCATAAACCGCATCCAGCAGCACTGCCTGGGATCCGGTCACCACTGCCATCACCAGCTCCAGTATGACAAAAAATAGATTGCCATAAAGAGATACTGTCATTGCTTTCTTTTCTTTTTTTGATCTTCGTTTTCCTGTACGCATAAATTCACCTGATTGTTCTGTTTTCTGTTTTGATGTTTTTCGTATATAGTTTACCTGTTATTTTGCTATTTTTCAAGAATAAACTGTGATATTATGACATCGTCAAAAAAAGAAAGGAAGAGTCAGATGATTATTGATGGAAATGAAATCGAAAAAAAAGCCATGAAAGAATTTCATCTTGGAAACAGAAAAGAAGGGCTTCGGATACAGGAAGAATTTGCATCCGCTTTCCGTACAGAATACGCACAGAAGGATCACTGTCCCTGTACAAAGGCCTGTCGTTATCACGGCAACTGTAAGGAGTGCGTTGCCATCCACAGGGCTCATCAGGAACATGTGCCCAACTGTATGCGTACCATGATCAATCAGAAAATTGCGGTCCTGTCTGAACTGACAGAACATACTTATACTACTTTATAGTATATACCCAGTTTTCCTTACGGGGCTTTGTATGAGGGTATTCGCCTTCTGCATATCCAAGGACACAATGTCCGATCCCCTCATAATCGCCTTCGATCCCTAATGATTTCAGGATCTCCTTTCCCTCCGGAAGCTGAAATTCCTCCTTTGCCCGGTGGATCCAGCAGCTTCCGATTCCCAGGGAATGTGCAGCCAGCATAAGATTTCCCATAACAAGACTGCCATCATACAGATATGTCGGAACAGTCTTATCTGCAAGTACGATCAGAACTGCCGGTGCTCCGTAAAAAGGATCTGAGTCTGTCCCCATGATCTCCCCGTTCAGTTTGGAAAGTTTTCTGATCAGTTCCCTGTTTGTAACTTTGATAATGACAGGAGACTGACGATTCCTTCCGGTTGCCGCCCAGGTTCCTGCTTCCGCGATCTGATCCAGGATTTCTTCCGGAACCGGATCCGGCTTAAAGCCGCGAACACTTCTTCTTGTCTGCATCAGTTCCAGAGTTTTGTTTGATTCGCTCATGATAATACCTCCATATGATTTATTGTAATAGCTCCTGCAGCGATCTCACGCTTTTCGGAAGTTATTTCACTGTTTACTCAGACCGGCGGGGCTTCAGATCCAGAAAAGACTCACTGAAATAAGGGTTTAAAAGCTCTGTGACCTTATCTCTTTTTTCAATCATCTCCGCCATCTGTTCCTCCGGGATCTGGATTCTTGCCGCTCCGTGAAACAATCGGACGCGAAAATCCCGAAAACCGATCCCCTTCAATTCTTCTTCTGCTTTTTCAATTGTCTCCAGCATTTCCCTCTGAAGTACGGTTCCGGTTGGTATCCGGGTTGCCAGACAGGCATAGGAAGGCTTGTCCCAGGTAAAAAGCCCCTCTTCTCTGGAACGTCTCCGGATTTCTTTTTTGGTCAGCCCACATTCCCGGAGAGGGGAAAGGACTTTAAGTTCATGCGCAGCCCTCATTCCCGGTCTGTCAAAAGCATCATCAGAGGCATTACTTCCATCCAGCAAAAGTGTATAGCCATCCTTCAAAGCTCTTTCCTTTAAGATGGAAAACAATGTTTTTTTGCAGTAATAGCATCTGTTTGCAGGATTGGCAGAAATCTCGTTCTCCTTTAAAACATCATGTTCTACTACAATAAGTGTTTTCCCAAGCTCTCTTGTCAGACGTCTGGCATCCTCCAGTTCAAAAGCAGGCTGAAATACTGTTTTTATAAAGTAAGGCTGTACGTCAGCGCCGTACTTCCCTGCCATTGCAAGAAGAAAAGCAGAGTCAACGCCGCCGGAAAATCCAAGTGCCGCCCTGGGATGCTGCAAAAAAAATTCTTTTAAAGTCATGTTGTTTTCTCCTGTATAAAATCAAACAGACTCAGCTGTTCACAGGTTTCCATATTTTTCTGTCTTCCTGTTTTTTCTTTTTCAATATCCTTCTCCGGGAGTTCTTCCAGAAACGCAGAGGAATCTTCCGCAAAGGTCAGAAGCAGTTCCTCTCTTGCCCGGGTCATCCCCACATAAAACAGACGTCGTTCCTCTTCCACATCTGTGGGATTTTCCTCTCTTTCCAGAGGAACCCCTCCTTTTTCCATTCCAAAAAGAATTACTACAGGAAATTCCAGTCCTTTGGAAGCATGAAGCGTCATAAGAGACACCGCGTCTCCATGATAGCTCTTTCCTCCGCATCGCTTTAAATCTCCTTCTTCACCCAGAAGGACCGCGTCCAGAAATTCCTGGGTACTGTTATAAAAAATCGCCATATCTGCCAGCATCTGCAGGTTTTTATCTTCGGTAAGCTCCAGATCCTCTGCCCATTGCTGTATCAGTTTTTTTGGCTTTGTCCTTTTCCATTTCTTTTCATATCTGGCTGCCATTTCCTCATAAATACCTGATGAAATCCGGCTGTCTTCCAGATTCCACAGTTTTTTTACAGCCTCTTCTCTGTAAGCAGGATGCTCCGGCTCTGACAGAGAACAGAAAAAACTGATTGCTCCCTGAACAAGAGGATTCTCCAAAAATCCTTCTCTTCCCCACACCACATAAGGAATCCCTTCCTTTTGGAGACACTTTTCCAGTAAACGGGCCTGATGATGGGTTCTGTACAAAACTGCTATATCACGGAAGCTTCTCTGCCCTGCATTTCCTTTTTGGGCAAAATAATTCTGAGCTTCCAGCATATCCATACCGCCTACCAGACGGTTTATTTCCTTTGCCGCAAAAACCGCTTCCGAACCTTTGGAAGAGGCTTCCACGATTCGTACAGGAGTCCCTTCTTCTTTCCAGGGCTTCAGTTTACGCTCCATTCCCGGATTATTGCCGATCACTGCCAGAGCGCTGTTCAGGATATGTCCGGTACTCCGATAATTATATTCCAGAGAGATCTGCCTGGTTTCCGGATACTCTCTCTGCATTTTCGCAAAACAGCCGGAATCCGAACCGCGGAAGCCGTAAATAGACTGATCCGGATCTCCAATCACAAAAAGCTCTTTTCCATTTTTATTCCATTCCCGGATCAGTTCGTACTGTATCGGACTGATATCCTGAAATTCATCCACCATAAGATACGAAAAGTTTCGTTCCCAGGACTGTTTTTTCCTGTTTTCATGATTTTCTCTGCATATTTTAAGTGTCTCGGTCAAAAGGTCGTCAAAGTCACAGAGGCCTCTGCGATGCAGCCGCTCCTGATAGGACTGCAGAAGCTGTCGGCTCCGCTCCTCCGGTTCTGATAACGCCCCTGTTTTTGCCAGAGATAACTGATTCAAAAGCTGCACAGGTGTATCAGATAATCCATATTCCCCACACAGTTCCTTTGCGATTTCTGTCAAAACAGAAGTGTCTGCAAGAAAAATTTCCCGCCCCTGTCTTTTCAGAAAATCCAGACAGATGGAATGAAAGGTTCCTATGTGCATGCGACTGATGTTTCGTTTGGAACCAGGCTGCAGCGTAAGGCGTTCTTTTAATTCCTGCGCAGCCTGATTGGTGAAGGTCACGGCTGTGATCTCTCCCGGTCCTACGTTTCTCTGCTCCAGAAGATAAAGGATCCGTGCGATCAGTGTTTTTGTTTTCCCTGTTCCGGGACCTGCCACCACAGCGATCCTGCGGTCTATTGCCTCTGCAGCCTGCCTCTGTTTTTCATTCAGTTCTTCCTTTTTCTCAGTTTCTTTACAATTCTCTTCTTTTTGCTGTTCCCCATTCTGATTCATGCGTTGACCGGAAACGATTGTCTCTTTCTTATTCTTTTCTTCCGGATGCATTTCTTCTTCGCTGAAAAAAGACATCTGTCCATTTGGAGTTTCAATCTCATCCTGCTCAAAAAGGCGGATCACCCCATATTCTCCGTCAAATCCCGGAGTTCTTTTTACCTGTCCGGCTCTCAGCCTCCGTATTCCTTCTGCGATCATATATCCGGCCTCTTTCCGGATTTCCTCCACCGGTATTTCCCGGAGGATTTCAAATTCCGGTCCAAGCTTACAAAGCATGGTCTCGTACTGCTCCTGTACCTTTTTGCTGGCAGGTGTTTTTCCTGTGGAAGCTGCAATCACTTCAGGCAAAGGAACCAGATATTCAAATGGCTTTTTATTTTTTCTTTCCCTGCCGTCCTTACGGTCAGAAAGCTGCAGCACCCTGTGATCCACACCGATTGTAATCTTCTTTCCACAGATCGGGCAGATTCCCCCATACCTTTCAGACTCTTCCGGACTCAGACAAAGATGGCATTTCCTGTGCCCGTCAAAGTGGTATTTTCCTTCTTCCGGGAAAAATTCAATGGTTCCCTCCAGGCCCCTGCCTTCCTGAATTGCCTGATATAATCCCTGATAACTCAAATCTATATCCAGAAGATTGGCTTCCCTGCCTAATTTAGCCGGAGAATGCGCATCTGAATTGGAGATCAGCTGGAACCGATCCAGTGCAGAAAGCTTCCAGTTCATCAGAGGATCCGAAGAAAGCCCTGTTTCTACTGCATGGATATACGGGGTCAGATCTTCAAAACACTCCTCCACTGTATCAAAGCCGGAAAACGCTCCAAACATGGAAAAATGCGGTGTCCATATGTGAGCCGGGATCAGGATGCCCTGAGGACATAACTCCAGCATGATTTCCAGCAAATCATGGCTGTCAAGACCCAGAATCGGTCTTCCGTCGGAATGGATGTTTCCTATCGTCTCCAGTTTTTTGGAAAGCTTCTCTGCGTCCTCCAGGCCCGGAAGAAGAATCACATTATGAACCTTTCTCACCTTACCGTTTTTCTTATAAATAGAGCTGATCTCACCGGAAAGCACAAACCTTGGCGCGTTGTTTCGATATTCCCCGCTTTCTTCCAGCACAGCCTCCTCTTTTAAACAATACAGCCCTTCTTCTGCGGGAATCAGCTTTTCTTTCAGTTCCTCTCTCCATTGCGGATGGGTAAAATCTCCGGTACCTAAAATGGAGATTCCTTTTTTTCTTGCCCACAGATCCAGATATTCCGGTGTTCCCTGTTTACTGGTAGCACGGGAATACCGGGAATGAATATGTAAATCTGCAATTCCCTTCATTTTATTCTCCCTGTAACCAAATTTTCTGTTAAAATTATAACTCTTTTCATTTCTTATGGGAAGTCAGTATACAACAGGATTCTTCAAACTTTTAAAACTGTAAATAAACATTTAAAAATTGCAGTTCTGAATCTTGCCCATAAAAAATAGCTGTCCTGACTTCAGACAGACAGCTATTTTTATAACATTTTAAGTATAACCTGGTACTGCAAATTTTACTACGAGAACTGACAGAACCAGGTCCTCTTTTCATATTTATTTCTGCACAATATTGATGATCTTCTTCGGAACATAAATCTCTTTGATGATTGTTCCTGTCAGCTTATCTGCAACCACCTCTTTTGCTTTTGCAAGGGCAGTCTCTTTGTCTGCATCCACCGGAAGAGCTACCACACCTCTTGTCTTGCCGTTGATCTGAACAGCAATCTCAATGGTATTCTCTACGGTCTTAGCTTCGTCATACTCCGGCCATGGCTGCTGATATACATAGCCTTCATAGCCGCAGGTATTCCAGATCTCCTCTGTAATATGAGGCGCTACCGGATTCAGAAGAAGCAGGAAGGCACGGTATTCGCCTTTTGTGATGCTTCCCTTTTTGGCAAAGTCATTGAGAAGGGTCATCAGCGCTGCAATTGCCGTGTTGTATTTCAGATTCTCAAAATCATTGCTTACTTTTTTGATGGTCTGATGCATCTTTGTTTCCATATCACTGCTGAAGCCGTCACCTTCTACAAGGATATCCTGCAGTTTCCATACACGCTCCAGGAAACGACGGCAGCCCTTTACACCATTCTCTGACCAGGATGCGCTAAGGTCAAAGGCACCAATGAACATTTCATAGGTACGGAGGGTGTCTGCGCCGTAATCATTGACGATATCGTCCGGATTTACTACGTTTCCGCGGGACTTTGACATTTTTTCACCGTTTTCGCCGAGAATCATTCCATGAGAGGTACGTTTCTGGTATGGTTCCGGGCAAGGCACAACCTTATTATCATACAGAAATTTGTGCCAGAAACGGGAATACAGAAGATGCAGGGTTGTATGCTCCATTCCGCCGTTATACCAGTCAACCGGCAGCCAGTAATTCAGTGCCTCCGGGCTTGCAAGCGCTTCTGTATTATGCGGATCTGTATAACGAAGGAAATACCAGGAGGAACCGGCCCACTGAGGCATAGTATCTGTCTCACGTTTCGCAGGTCCGCCACAGCATGGACAGGTGGTATTTACCCAGTCAGTCATAGCTGCCAGAGGAGACTCTCCGTTGTCTGTAGGCATGTAGCTCTCTACATCCGGAAGTTCCAGAGGAAGTTCGCTTTCCGGAAGTGCTACATAACCGCACTTGTCACAGTGTACGATCGGGATCGGCTCTCCCCAGTAACGCTGACGGGAAAATACCCAGTCTCTCAGCTTATAATTTGTTTTTCCTGTTCCAAGATTCTTCTCTTCCAGCCACTCAATGATCTTCTTCTTTGCATCGGCAACTTCCAGACCATCCAGGAATCCGGAATTGACCATTTTACCGGTAGCAACATCTGTAAAAGCTTCTTCCTGTACGTTTGCACCACCTGCTACTACCTCGATGATAGGCATATTAAACTTCTTTGCGAACTCCCAGTCACGGGTATCATGAGCCGGAACAGCCATGATCGCGCCGGTACCATAGCTCATCAGTACATAATCGGAAACCCAGATCGGAATTTCCTTTCCGTTTACCGGATTTACGGCACGGATACCGTCAATCTGTACACCTGTCTTTTCTTTTGCAAGCTCAGAACGCTCAAAATCAGACTTCCTTGCAGCCTGTTCCTGGTACTCGTGAACAGCATCCAGGTTTTTGATTTCGTCTTTATATTTTTCCAGCATTGGATGCTCCGGAGAAACAACCATATAGGTTGCGCCAAAAAGAGTATCCGGTCTGGTTGTATAAACAGTCAGCTTATCTTCTTTTCCGGCAATGGCAAAGTCAACCTCTGCTCCCTGGCTTTTTCCGATCCAGTTTTTCTGGGAAACCTTTACACGTTCAATATAATCAACATCATTAAGGCCTTCCAGAAGCTTTTCTGCATAATCAGTGATCTTCAGCATCCACTGGCTTTTTACCTTGCGGACAACCGGAGAACCACAGCGCTCACAGACACCATTTACTACTTCTTCATTGGCAAGTCCTACCTTACAGGAGGTACACCAGTTGATCGGCATTTCTGTTTTGTAAGCAAGACCGGCATTAAACAGCTTCAGGAAAATCCACTGAGTCCATTTATAGTATTCCGGATCTGTGGTATTTACTTCTCTGTCCCAGTCAAAAGAATATCCCAGAGAGTGAAGCTGCTCTTTAAATCGTTTTACATTATTGGCAGTAACGATCTTTGGATGGATCTTATTCTTGATGGCATAGTTTTCTGTGGGAAGACCAAAAGCATCCCATCCCATAGGATAAAGTACATTGTAGCCCTGCATTCTTCTTTTTCTTGCAACAATATCCAGAGCTGTGTACGGTCTTGGATGCCCTACATGAAGTCCCTGTCCTGACGGATACGGAAACTCTACCAGAGCATAATATTTCGGTTTGCTGTAATCATCTGTTGCGGCAAAAGCTTTATTGTCATCCCAGATCTTCTGCCACTTTTTCTCGATCACCTTATGATTGTAAGGTACTGACATAATTTTTCCTCCTTATAGCAAATAAAAAAGCCCTTCTTCTCCATATTTAGAGACGAAGGGCTAAATTCCGTGGTACCACTCTAATTCATCGGACACCTAATCCGATGCACTCATTGAATCTGTAACGGGATTTCCCGTCCAAAGCTACTTTTCTTTCACTTCGGCAACTCCAAGGCGAGTTCAGAAACGTCCTTTCCTGCCTCGCACCAGACGGCAGGTCTCTGAAAAAGGTTTCCTTTCTTACTGCTCCTCTTCTTCGTCTTTGTTCCTAATAATTCTAACCATTCCCTGCATGTTTGTCAAGGATTAAATTCTCCCGAGATGCTTCTCTGAAACGCTCTCAATATGATATTCCGCGCCTCCCTGGCTTTTTCCGCATCCATATTTTCTATATGTTCAAGAGGATAAGAAAGACCCAGCTTTTCATATTTGACCTTTCCCATAGTATGATAAGGAAGAACTTCCAGTCCCTTGACATTTTTAAATCCTGCCAGAAGCTTTCCGAAATTTTTCAGATGCTCTTCCTGATCTGTAATCCCCGGTACCACCACATGGCGTACGATCATGGGAATCCCGGCTTTTTCAAGCGCTCCGGCAAATTCCAGCACATGCTTCTGGCTTAGTCCGGTCAGTGCTTTATGCTCCTCTTCATTACTGTGCTTAAAATCCAGAAGCACAAGATCAAGGACATCAAACAGCTTTTCAAACTCCTGCTGCCTTTCCTTTCGATACATGATCCCGGAAGTATCCAGACAGGTATGGATCCCCTGTTTTTTTGCCTCGCGGAAAAGCTCTGTCAGGAAATCAAGCTGCATAAGAGGTTCTCCGCCGGTAGCGGTAATCCCTCCGTTTTTATAAAAAACCTCATTCTTTTTGTAGGCGTCCAGTATTTCTTCCACTGTCATCCTCTTTCCTTCTCCCTGTTTCCAGGTATCCGGATTGTGGCAGTACAGGCATCTCATGGGACAGCCCTGAAAGAATACTACAAAACGAACTCCGGGACCATCAACGGTCCCGAAGCTCTCTGTAGAATGAATATATCCCTTATGGTCATATTCTTTTTGCATCTGCTTACATTCCCTCATGGAAGGTTCTGGAAATAACCTCATCCTGCTGCTCTTTTGTCAGCTTATTGAAGTTTACCGCGTAGCCGGATACACGAACAGTCAGCTGCGGATATTTTTCCGGATGTGCCTGTGCATCCAGAAGTGTTTCTCTTGTAAAAACATTTACGTTCAGGTGATGACCGCCTTTTTCTGCATAACCGTCAAGTAAGTTTACCAGGTTATCTACCTGTGCGTCACTGATATTCATAGTAAAATCCTCCTGTAATCTAAGATATTTATAATTGAAAGATCATTCTGCCTCGTCTACACTGAGGTTTGGTTCACAGCATGCGCAGTCCGGCTCAAGAGAAAAACTCAGATCGTCCAGACTGATGGAATCCAGCATCACCATGTCCTCTTTTCCAAGAGCTCCCGGAATAATGGAGAAGGTATTGGAAATTCCGTCCTGTGCTTCTTTAAACGGAAGCTTGGCTACAGAGCTTAAAGAAGCAACTGCTCCATGGCTGTCTCTTCCGTGCATGGGGTTTGCACCCGGTGCAAAAGGCTCGCCAGCCTTACGTCCGTCCGGTGTTGCTCCTGTATTCTTGCCATATACCACATTGGAGGTAATGGTAAGGATAGAGGTTGTAGGGATGCCGCCGCGATAGGTCTGAGTGGTGCCTACATAGTGCATAAAATCTTTTACGATCTTGTATGCGATCTCATCTACACGGTCGTCGTCATTTCCGTATTTCGGATAATCACCCTCCACCTCAAAGTCTACCACAATGCCGTTCTCATCACGGATGGTTTTTACCTTTGCATATTTAATAGCAGAAAGAGAATCTGCGATTACAGAAAGTCCGGCAATACCTGTTGCAAACCAGCGTGTTACATTTTTGTCATGAAGAGCCATCTGAAGACGTTCATAGCAGTATTTGTCATGCATGTAGTGAATGATATTCAGGGTATTCACATATACATGAGACAGCCAGCGGCTCATATCGTCGTAGCGTTCCATAACCTCGTCATAATCCAGATATTCAGAGGTAATCGGACGGTATTTCGGTCCTACCTGTTTCTTGGTAATCTCATCTACACCGCCGTTGATCGCATAGAGAAGGCACTTGGCAAGGTTTGCGCGGGCGCCGAAGAACTGCATTTCCTTACCAACACGCATGGAAGATACACAGCATGCGATCGCATAGTCATCTCCATGAGTCACTCTCATCAAATCGTCATTTTCGTACTGAATAGAGGAAGAAGCGATGGAAGTCTTTGCACAGAAACGTTTAAAGTTCTGTGGAAGTCTTGTAGACCACAGTACCGTCAGGTTTGGCTCCGGTGCCGGTCCCAGATTGGAAAGCGTATGCAGGTAGCGATAGGACATTTTTGTTACCATGCTCCTGCCGTCAATTCCCATTCCTGCAATAGATTCTGTAACCCAGGTCGGGTCTCCGGAAAACAGCGCATTATACTCCGGGGTTCTGGCAAATTTTACCAGACGGAGTTTCATGATGAAATGGTCGATAAACTCCTGGATCTGTTCCTCTGTAAATGTTCCGTTTGCAAGGTCTCTCTCTGCATAAATGTCAAGGAAAGTAGAAGTACGTCCCAGAGACATAGCTGCACCGTTCTGCTCCTTGATCGCTGCCAGATAGCCGAAGTACAGCCACTGAATCGCTTCCTGCACGTTCTGAGCAGGTCTGGAAATGTCAAATCCGTAAATTTCCCCAAGCTTTTTCAGTTCTTTCAGAGCCTTGATCTGCTCGGAAAGCTCTTCACGATTGCGAATTACATCCTCGTACATATTGCTTCGTGTTCCAGCCTTCTGATCTTCTTTGTCCTCGATCAGACGGTCTACACCATAAAGTGCCACACGACGGTAATCGCCAATAATACGGCCGCGTCCGTAAGCATCCGGAAGTCCGGTGATGATGTGACTGGAACGGCAGGCACGCATTTCCGGTGAATACACATCAAATACTCCGTCATTATGTGTTTTTCTGTATTTTGTATAAAAATCAACAATTTCCGGATCTACATGATAGCCGTTGTCCTCGCAGGCTTTGATCGCCATGCGGATTCCGCCGTTTGGCTGAAGGGCACGCTTAAACGGCTTATCAGTCTGAAATCCTACGATTTTTTCTTTCTCTTTGTTCAGGTATCCCGGTCCGTGGGAAGTGATGGTAGAGATAATATGTGTATCCATATCCAGGACACCGCCTTTATTTCTCTCTTCCTCTGTCAGTTCCATTACCTGCTCCCATAACTCATTGGTCGCTTTTGTCGGTCCTGCCAGAAAGGTTTCATCTCCCTCATAGGGTGTATAGTTTTTCTGGATGAAATCACGTACGTTGATTTCTTTCTCCCAGACTCCGCCTTTGAATGAAGCCCATTCCTGTCTCATTGATCGTCCTCCTGGTATCTTTTTTCTGAAGTTGCTGTCAGGTAACTTAATTTTCATGATTAGAATATATAGTATAGCCAGTCTTACGTCAAGGTATATCTTGTATATTTTGGAGGACAATATTCAGTTTCCATATTTTGTACAAAAATATCGTACTTTTTTCGTCCATTTTGTATGAAACGTAAGGAAATCGTCTTTTATTTCAGCAGTAATTCATAGGTGAACCGTCCCATGGATTTTTTCAAAAGAAATACCGCAGCCAGAGCACAGATTCCTCCAAGTCCCAGTAAAATCCATACATTGATTAAAAGCACTCCCATAAACTGGCCTGTCGCCAGAAGAATCAGCGGAAGTACCAGAAATACTGCGCCCTGCTGGGCTTCTTCCACACTCTGAGCTTTTGCAGAGCCTCTTACGATCAGAGTGATTGCCATCAGAGAAATCGACGGTGCGATCAAAAGTAAAATAATAAGCCAGTTGATTCCCGGCACCAAGAATTTTCCCAGAAAAAACATAGTTTCTGCCTCGAGCACCAGAAGCATCACCAGAAAAGAAAGCAGAGACACTGTCATACTCAGAAGAAAAGAGGCCATTACCTTTGCAAAGAAAATCTGTTTCACCGACAAGGGACAGTAAAGCAATGTTTCCAGAGTCTGCTTTTCTTTTTCTCCCACAAAGGAGCTTGCAGACATAATGGAGGCAGACATCAAAGGTATGATCAGGAAAAACACCGGAAGAATATAATTCAGCATTAATCCCAGCAGATCCAGTTCCATATTTCCGGAGCACAGGGATGTCGGAAGAAGGTCTGTCATTTTCTGAATATCCGGATCACCCGGTGCAAAATGTATGGCAGCAGCCAGAATAGACGGTAATACGATCGTAAAGACAAGCGGAACAACCAAAAGAGAAAGAAACAGGTTTTTATTGGCCGTAATGCTCACAAGGTCTTTTCTGATCACAGCAGTCATTTTTTGGTTCATCATGCATCCTCCTTTTCTCTGGCAGTAAGGGAGAAATAAATATCCTCCAAAGATGGTTTTCTTACTTTTACAGAATAAATATCTCCGCCGCCTGTTACAATCTGCCGGACAAGAACGGGAATCTCACTGTCCCGGTGAATTCTGTTCTCATACAGCATTTCCTCTGCTTTCTGAAAACCAAGTCCCTCCGGCATATGGGCTGCACAGATTTCAAGTATGGTATCGGAATCTATTCTTTGACGCAGTTCACCCAGTGTTCCTGTTGCCAGTAGCTTTCCCTGATCCATCAATCCATATCTGGTACAGATTTCCTGTGCATATCTGAGCTGATGCGTGCACAAAAAAATTGTAATTTTTTTGTCCTCTGCCAGTTTTCGGATCAACTGGTTGACATTCTGGGCACTTTCCGGGTCAAGCCCTGAGGTAGGCTCATCAAGGAAAAGAATCCGTGGTCTGTGAATCAGTGCTCTGGCAAGAGAAAGTCTCTGGCGCATCCCGGTTGAATAGGTGGAAAGCTTCTGGTCTCCTGCCTCCTCCAGATCCAGCTGCTCCAACAAAGAACCAGCCCTTTTCTCTGCTTCTGCTTTTGTAATTCCAAACACAGAACCATAAAACACAAGGTTCTGTTTTCCTGTCATATTATTGTACATCTGTGCATGCTCTGTCACTACTCCCGAAAGATCATGGACCTTTTCCGGAGTTTCTGCCGGATTCAGTCCCAACACCCTGCATTCTCCCTCAGAAGGAGTGAGCATCCCTGTCAGAAGCTTTACGGTTGTTGTTTTTCCTGCCCCGTTTGGTCCCAAAAATCCAAATATTTCCCCCTGCTTCAAAGAAAAGTCAATGCCGCTGACAGCTTTTTTCCCATTGGGATATGTCTTAGAAAGATTTTTTAAAACAACTGCATCCATCTACTGTTCCTCCTCATTCTTTTTCAGCCGTGCTGCCAGATTCTGGAAACGGACTTCTCCCATGATCTCCTGAAAAATCTGATTTTCCGTAAGCGCCTGGGTCATACTGTGACGGACCACGGAAATATCTCTTGGAAGATGCGGTCCCAGGGGAAGGAAATCCTCCAGCCAGTCATCCAGCATATTAAAAAAAGAATCTCCGTGAAGCTTTAAAGGATAAATCTCTCCTGCTGCAAGTTCTGTATATTTTTCCAAAAATTCAAACGTCTTTTCCCAGTTTTTCCGCTTCGCCCAGCCCTGTGCTATGACCAGATAGCCGGGAAGCATGATTCCCGGATGAAGAGCATTTAACTGAAACACTTCTGCAATTGCAAGGAAACGCCTGCAGATCTGTTCAAATTCTTCCGCTCCCTCCGTGCAGAGATCCATATAGGAAGACAACAGGTTACATATGGAAACAACTTCTTTATACAGTCCAATCTGCAGAATCTTCTTTGCTTCCGTTTGATTTCCCAATAGCTGAAAAGCAGAAGCCAGCACCGGTTCAGACGGTCCGGACACTGGTATATATTCTCCCAGCAGATCCAGTACCTCTTCCGGACGTTTCAGGATCAGCAGACTGTATGCCTCCATTTGAAGCGACTCTTTAGCAAGATTCGGATCATCTGTTTCTGTTTTTATCCGGTTAAAAAGTTCTCTTGCTTCTTCCAGCACCTGTCCTGATCTTTCCGGGCTTCCCGCCAGCATAAAATGATTCACCAGCAGAACTCCCATATGAAAAAGGAATGGATAGCAGGAATGGTATTTTTTTATCATTTCATGACAGCACTCCAATACCTCCTCAAAAGAAAGCATCGAAAATTCTTCTGCAAACTGAAGGTAGCATTTCCGGATCTCCATTTTATCCATCTGCGGTTCGTATCCCATTAACTCGTCAATACTGATGTTAAAATACGCGGCAAGCCGGGGCAGCAGCGTAATATCCGGATACGTCATTGCCGTTTCCCACTTAGAAACCGCAGACTTCGATACACCCAGATATGCAGCCAGTTCATCCTGTGTAATTCCTCGCTTATGACGATTTTTTATCAATACACTGCCCAGTCTGATCTCTTTCATCTGTTCCACCTCCTGCCTGTATTATAAAAAAACATGAGATAGAAAACAATGGAGTTCTGATTGACTTCTGTTAAAAAAATCAACCTGCAGGAAACTTTTATTTGAAAGAGAACTTTAACTGCCAAAAAATGATGCTGCCAATATTCATGACAGCACCATTTATTCATTTTCTTATTATTTATCTTCTGCTCCGTCAACCTTGGATGCTCTTGCTTCGATCTCTTTCTTCTGGATATCGGAAGGAGCCTGCTCATAACGCGCAAATTCATAGGAGAAATCTCCGATTCCGCCGGTCATGGAACGAAGGTCTGTAGAATATCCATAGATTTCCAGCATCGGAACATCTGCTTCGATCACGGTATTTCCATTATGATCCGGATTCATTCCCAGTACACGGCCACGGCGTTTGTTCAGATCGCCCATAACGTCACCGGTATATTTGTCCGGAACAGTTACTTTCATGCTGACGATCGGCTCAAGAAGAACCGGAGATGCATCCATAAAGCCTTTCTTGAATGCAAGGATCGTAGCCATCTTAAATGCCATCTCTGAGGAGTCTACCGGGTGGTAAGATCCATCATAAAGAGTTGCCTTTACACCTACAACCGGATAAGCGGCAAGAGGTCCCTTGGTAACACATTCCTGAAGTCCCTTTTCTACAGCCGGGAAGTAGTTCTTCGGAACAGCGCCGCCTACAACAACCTGCTCAAATTCAAACGGGCTCTCCAGATCGCCGGACGGCTCAAAACGCATCTTAACGTGACCATACTGGCCATGTCCGCCGGACTGTTTTTTATGCTTGCCTTCCACATCGGAATTCTTGCGGATAGTCTCACGGAACGGAACCTTCGGTTTGGAAAGTTCGATGTCTACTTTATAACGCTCTTTCAGTTTATTTACCACGATATCAAGATGCTGGTCACCCATACCATAGAGAAGTGTCTGTCTGTTGGCAGAATCGTTCTCTGTACGGAGGGTCTTATCCTCACTTGTCATCTTTGAAAGAGCCTGGGAGATTTTATCCTCATCACCCTTGTTCAGAGCTTTGTATCTCTTGCAGGTATATGGTGTGGAGATCACTGCCTTCGGATAAAGAACAGGCATTGCCTTTGTTGCAAGGCTGTCTCCTGTCTGTACGCTGCCAAGTTTGGCAATGGCGCCAATATCACCGGCATGAAGTTCCGGAACCTCATAAGGTTTGGAACCTTCCAGAACATACAGCTTGTTCAGACGCTCTTCTTCGCCCTTCTCTACATTCAACAAAGTATCGTCGGATTTTATAACACCGGAAACCACCTTAATGAGAGAATATTTGCCAAGGAACGGATCTACGATCGTCTTCCATACATATGCTGATTTCGCTTTGGCAAAATCATAGTTTGCTTCAAAAATCTCGTTTGTCTTCTGGGAAATTCCGTTGCAGGAACGTTTGTCCGGGCTTGGGAAATAACCACAGATGTCATCCAGAAGGTTGGATACGCCTCTTAAGCTTACCGGAGAGCCCATGCATACCGGAACAATGCTTCCGTCCTGTACGTTCATGGCAAGGGCAGCAGAAACCTCTGTCACAGAGAATTCGTCTCCCTCAAAATAACGATCCATGAATTCTTCGCTTGTTTCAGCTACAGATTCCATCAGGATATCATGATATTTCTCAAGATATTCGTTGAGATATTCCGGAATGTCACATTCCTGTTTTTTGTCTTTTTCAATATATTTTCTTCCGGCCTGTTTTACAACATTTACATAGCCGACAAATTTACCGTCTTCACGAATCGGGAAATGGAGCGGAGCGATCTTTTTGCCATAAAGCTCTGTCAGTTCCTCTACTACTTTACGGTAGCTGACATCATCTATATCCATATCTGTTACAAAGAACATACGCGGAAGTTTATATTTTTCGCACAGATCCCATGCCTTCTGAGTTCCCACCTGAACTCCGGCCTTACCGGAAACAACGATGATCGCTGCATCTGCTGCGCTGACAGCCTCTTCTACCTCACCTACAAAATCAAAGTATCCAGGAGTGTCAAGGATATTGATCTTTACTTTATCCCACGGAACAGGAACCAAAGAAGTAGAAATTGAAAAATGTCTCTTGATTTCCTCTTTATCAAAATCGCTGACTGTATTCCCATCTTCCACTCTGCCTAAACGGCTTGTCATTCCTGCAAGATATGCCATTGCCTCTGCCAGTGTAGTTTTGCCGGATCCTCCGTGACCTAATAGGACTACATTTCTGATTCGGTCAGTTCTATAAACGTCCATATGTAATACCTCCCTGTTTGTCTGATATGTTCATATTCTACTAAAATTTTATTGGTTTTTCAAGTATTTTATATAATTTTAACAACTTTTTTTGATGAAATAATGCGAAAATTTCATGAATTTTTACATTTCCCCCTTGTATTTGACATTTTTCTTCTTATCTTTTAAAATATGAGTATATTTTTTTCTTGGGAAAGGATCATGACATCTATGAAAACCATTGGTTTTATCGGCCTTGGCCTTATTGGAGGCTCTATTGCAAAAACGATCCGCAGAGTTCATCCGGATTATCATATTCTGGCCTATGCCAGACACAGAGAAACTCTGGCTGCCGCGCTGAACAGCGGTACTATTGACGGTGTACTGGAGGAAAAAGACGAAAGATACCATCATTGTGATTATATTTTCCTCTGTGCCCCGGTAGAATATAATATTGAATATCTGAAATATTTAAAAGAAGTCATCTCAGATGAGTGCATCATCACCGATGCAGGAAGTGTCAAGGGCCCCATCCATCAGGCCGTAGAGGAGATCGGTCTGGATCATAATTTTATCGGCGGACATCCCATGGCAGGCTCAGAGCGTTCCGGCTTTGCCAATTCTTCTGATCACCTTCTGGAAAATGCCTATTATATCCTGACTCCGGGAGGAGAAGTTCCCTTAAATAAGCTTACGGAATTTTCAGAGCTTATCGACTCTCTGGGAGCGATCCCAATGGTCCTTACAGCAGAAGAACATGATTTTATCACAGCCGGTGTCAGTCATCTGCCTCACATTATCGCTTCCTCACTGGTAAATCTGGTAAGCTCGCTCGATAATGATGCGGAATATATGAAAACCATTGCAGCCGGCGGCTTCCGGGATATCACCAGAATCGCCTCCTCATCTCCTGTTATGTGGCAGCAGATCTGTCTGGAAAATACCAGAAATATTTCCGCAGTGCTGGACGAATACATTCGTATGCTGATCCAGATCCGCTGCTCCGTGGACAACAAAGAAGCGGATCAGCTGTATCAGCTTTTTGCCGCTTCCAGAGATTACCGGGATTCGATTGATGTCACTTCAAAGGGACCTATCACCAGAGCCTATGTCCTCTATCTCGATATTGTTGATGAAGCCGGAGGAATCGCAACGATTGCCACGATTCTTGCCATGGATAACATCAGTATCAAAAATATCGGAATCATACATAACCGGGAATTTGAACAGGGCGTGCTGAAAATAGAATTTTATGAAGAGGATGCCATGAAGCGGGCAAATGCACTTTTAAAGAAACGAAACTATATTGTCTATGAACGGTAGGTGTGTATTATGAAAATAAAAAAGCAGACCGGACTGAAGGGAGTTCTTACAGTTCCGGGAGATAAATCCATTTCCCACAGAGCTGTAATGTTTGGCGCTCTTGCAAAAGGTACTACAAGAATCACTCATTTTCTGGAAGGAGCCGACTGTCTCTCTACGATCTCCTGCTTCCGCAAAATGGGGATTGAAATAGAACGGGATCAGGAGCAGGTTCTTGTTCACGGCAGGGGGCTGCACGGACTGCATACTCCTTCCGGTATTCTGGATGTCGGTAACAGCGGCACTACAACAAGACTGATCTCCGGAATCCTTGCAGGCCAGGATTTTTCCTCAGAGCTTGACGGGGATGACTCCATCCGTACCCGTCCCATGAAAAGGATCATGACTCCTCTGGCATCCATGGGAGCCGATATTATAAGCAAAAACAGCAACGGCTGCGCGCCTCTGACGATCACCGGAAAGCGTCTTCACGGAATCCATTACGACTCTCCGGTAGCATCTGCCCAGGTAAAATCCTGTGTGCTTCTTGCGGGAATGTATGCAGACGGGATTACAAGTGTTACAGAGCCTTTTCTTTCCAGAAATCATACCGAGATCATGCTGAATTATTTTGGAGCAGAGATTACTTCCTCAGGGACTACCGCCGCCATCCGTCCGGAGCCGTTTCTGGAAGCCCGTGATATCGCCGTACCCGGAGATATTTCTTCTGCCGCTTATTTTATTGCAGCAGGGCTGCTCACTCCAAACAGCGAGATTCTTCTGAAAAACGTGGGAATCAATCCTACCCGAGCCGGAATCCTGAAGATCTGTCAGTCTATGGGAGCTGATATTACGCTTCTTAACAAAAATCTCGAAGGAGAGCCTACTGCTGATCTTCTGATCCGCACAAGTTCTCTGAAAGGAACAGTCATCGAAGGAGCTGATATTCCTGCTCTGATCGATGAAATCCCCATGATCGCAGTGATGGCAGCCTTTGCTCAGGGAACCACCATCATCCGGGATGCACAGGAACTGAAAGTCAAGGAATCCGACCGCATTGCCGTAATGGTAGATAATCTGAAACGTATGGGCGCAGACATTGAAGGAACCGACGATGGAATGATCATTCATGGAGGCAAACCGCTCCACGGGGCAGTAATCGACTCTCACCTTGACCACAGAGTGGCTATGTCCTTTGCAGTTGCAGGAACCATCTGCGAGGGAGAAATGGAGATCCAGGGTGCCGAATGTGTAAATATTTCCTACCCGGAATTTTACAAAGACCTGTATCTCTGCGGGAAATAAAAGATACTCAAATTATCCAAGTGTTCAATCACACATATCAGCAAAGGCAGATCACCGTGCTTTTCCGGACTCCCTTCCGGGAGCGCTGCACAGGATCTGCCTTTTTCTTATATCAATTTTTTCTCCATATTGTAAGACTGTACCTGAAATCCCATACTTTGGTAAAATGCCCGGGCTTCTTTATTGAAATCCCAGACCTTCAGATCGATCCGGGCGCATTCTTCCTTTTCAGCCTCAGATACCAGATACTCATAGAGCCTTTTACCGATCCCTTTTCTGCGGCTGTCCTGTTCCACAAAAAGAGCATCCACAAAAAACGTACGATTTCTGTGCAGCATGGGATTCGCCGGAGTGATCTTCCTTTTTGCAACCAGAAAGCCTGTCAGTCTTTTTCCTTCCTCTGCACCGATCAGGATATGATCCGCATCTTCCAGCATTTCCTGATACACTTCCTTCGGAAGCAGATCTTCCATTTCTTTATAAATATCCGGTCTCCCTTCAACGTGCTGACAGTGAAGCGTCTGATATCCCCTGTTTACAATTGTATAATCATAAAGTGTCAGATTTCTGATCTTAATTTCCTCTGTCATTTCTCTTTCCTTCTTTCTTTTATAAAGTTATACTGGTCTATATTACAGAGATCATTCATTCTTGTCAATATTTGTCAGAAAAATAATCCTTGACATCCCATAATTTTCCATGTATATTTCAACTAACTTATACATATACCAAAAAGAAAAGGAGGCTACCATGAAAATATTATTTTACGGTGCAAAAGACTATGACCAGCATTTTTTTGATAAGCTTGCCCCGGAATATCCGGGAATTACTTTTAAATTTATCGAAGCCAATCTCTATGAAGAAACCGCATCACTTGCAAAAGGCTACGACGGGATCTGTGCTTTTGTAAATGCAGATATCAGCACTCCTGTTATGGAAAATCTCCATGCTCAGGGAATCAGGCTGATCCTGATGCGCTGTGCCGGATATAACAACGTAGATCTCAAAACTGCGGAAAAATACGGGATCAAGGTTCTCCGTGTTCCCGGCTATTCCCCGGAAGCAGTAGCCGAACATGCTATGGCTCTTGTTCTTACTGCCAATCGCCACACTCACAAAGCATATATCAAATGCAGGGAAAACAATTTTGCCCTGAACGGACTTATGGGCGTTAATCTGTTTCACAAAACCGCCGGAATCGTTGGAACCGGAAAAATCGGTCTTGCAATGGCAAGGATCTGCCGGGGCTTCGGTATGCGGGTTATCGCCTACGACCTTTATCCCAACAAAGAACTGGATTTCCTGGAGTATGTGTCACTGGATGAGCTTCTGCGTACAAGCGATCTGATCAGTCTCCACTGCCCTCTTACAGAAGAGACCCATCACCTCATCAACGAAGAGTCTATCGCAAAAATGAAAGACGGAGTGATCCTTGTAAATACCTCCAGAGGCGGCCTGATCTGTACCGATGATCTGATCGCCGGAATCCGGGATCATAAATTCTTTGCGGTAGGGCTTGACGTCTATGAAGAAGAGTCAGAGCTTGTGTACGAAGATATGTCCGAACGTATTTTACAAAGCTCCACCATACAGAGACTGCTGTCCTTCCCCAACGTAGCCATGACTTCTCATCAGGGATTTTTCACCGAAGAGGCGCTGACCAATATTGCGGAAACAACACTTCAGAATGCAGCTGCGTTCCGTGACGGACAGGTTCTGAAAAATGAAGTAAAGCTTTAAAAAAGAAAAACTCTCCGGAATCATTCACCGGAGAGTTTTTCTTTTATCTGTTCCTTATTTCTCAAAGGCTTCTCTGAGAACCGCGATCTCTCTGGTCCATCCCGCATCGTCATTGGGAGTTTCCAGAATAAACGGGATCTCTGCAAGAGCCGGATGCCGGATCACACGCACCAGCGCTTCCAGTCCGATCTCCCCCTCCCCGATTTTTGCATGACGATCCTTGTGACTTCCCATTCCGTTCAGACTGTCATTCAGATGAATTGCCTTCAGTCGTGAAAGACCGATCACCTGATCGAATTCCTTTAACACTCCGTCCAGATCATGAACGATATCATATCCTCCATCCCACACATGGCAGGTATCCAGACACACTCCCATTTTGTGATCTTTTTCTACCAGGTCAAGAATGGAACGGATCTCCTGGAAATTTCTGCCAACTTCAGAACCCTTTCCTGCCATGGTTTCCAGAAGGACCGTAGTGGTCTGCTCTTCTGTAAGGACATCATTGAGAATCTCCGCGATCTTTTGGATTCCTGTTTCTGCTCCCTGCCCCACATGACTGCCCGGATGAAAATTATAATAATTTCCCGGTGTGTATTCCATTCGTTTCAGATCATCTGCCATCGCATTTCTGGCAAAATCTCTCAGATCTTCTTTGGCCGCACAGCAATTCATGGTATAGGGCGCATGAGCAACGATTTTTCCAAATCCATGGGCTCCTGCCAGCTGCAGAAATTCCTCCACATCTTTTTCGTCAATGGCTTTTGCATTTCCCCCTCGGGGATTTCTGGTAAAAAAGGCAAAGGTGTTTCCTCCGTTTTTAATCATCTGCTGTGCCATTTTTTTGTACCCCTTGGATGAGGTTGTATGATTTCCGATATATAACATCTTTTTTCTCCATCTTCTGTATTTATCTTCAGGAAAACATTTCCCGGATCATAACCATTATAGCAGAAAAACCCTTTTACAAAAAGAGGAAATCTATTGACGAAAATTCCAAATATATCTATACTTTTAATAGCTATTATATTTTATAAGACAAACTTCACTTATTCTACAAAAGACAAGGAGTATACATATGAGCCAGTCCTCTTCCAATTGTCCGTCCAGGAACCATTCCGGGCAAAGATCTTCCGGTTCTCCCGGAACTTCCCGAACCCCGTCCCGAAAGAATTCTTCTTTACAAAAAAGAAGGTCGTCTGCTCACCGCCGAAACGTGTATCGGAAATCCCGCTATTATCGTCAGCGCCAGAAGCGTCTTATCCTTGCCGGCGGAATGGGGCTGGCACTTCTGATCGTTCTGCTTTTTTTTGCTGTTCGAAGCCGCATAGATAAAAAAACAGCCTCCGTAAGCTCGGATCCGGTCCTTACAGAAAATGAATCCCAAAACACAAATTCCGAAGAAAGCAGCAAGACTTCTTCCTCCGATTCCGGGGCTGATGCAGAACAGGATTCCGGTCTTCCATCCGAACCGGTTTCCCTTACCGTCAGCGTAGTGGGCGACTGCACTCTTGGAACCGACGAAAATTTCGATTATGACACCAGCCTGAATGCTTATTATGAAAGCTATGGTTCCGAATATTTTTTACAGAATGTAAAAAGTATTTTTTCTGCCGATGATCTGACCATTGCCAATTTTGAGGGAACTCTTACAGATTCTGAAGAACGGGAAGAAAAGCAGTTTGCCTTCAAAGCTCCGGCTGAATTTTCCAGTATCCTGTCAGACGGTTCCATCGAGGCAGTCACACTGGCAAATAACCACAGCCATGATTATGGAGAGCAGGGTTTTGCCGACACACTGACCGCTCTTGATCAGGAAGGGATCACCCACTTTGGTTATGACGAAACTGCTGTCATAGAAGTAAAAGGAATCAAAGTCGGTCTTGTAGGAATCTACGAACTGAAGGATCATCTGGAACGGACGGAACAGCTGAAACAGAATATTGCCAAAGTAAAGGAAGAAGGAGCAGTTATCACGATCGTGATCTTTCACTGGGGCAATGAAAAAGAAGAAATCCCGGACTCCAACCAGATGACGCTTGGGCGTCTTGCCATTGATGAAGGAGCCGATCTGGTATGCGGTCATCATCCCCATGTTCTTCAGGGTATTGAAACCTATAAAGGTAAAAATATTGTATACAGCCTCGGAAATTTCTGTTTCGGCGGAAATTCCTACCCCAGTGACATGGACAGTATGATCTTTCAGCAGACATTCACGATTGATAAGAACGGGGTATCTGCAGATAATGACACAAACATAATCCCCTGTTCCATTTCTTCTGACTATGATTATAACAATTATCAGCCAACCCCTGCCGAGGGCGGGGAAGCCGACCGGATCCTGAATAAAATCGAAGAACGAAGCTCCTGGATCACCCCTGCCGATACAGAAGAAATGGATTCTTCTGTAAGCGAAGGAAGCTCTGATTCCGGTGAAAACGAAGAAAGTTCTTCCGAATAGACTGTGAAAGAACGATTATTTTTCACACTCTCGTTTCCCGGGCGTACATAAAAAATGCGATATCTTCCGGTATGGAAAATCTTTTTTCCAAATCCGTCAGATACCGCATTTTTTAATATACCTCTGCTCCAAAAGGCATCAGTGCCAGCTTGGCAAGCTTAAACTGCTGAAGTCCGAAAGGAATCCCAATCACAGTCACACATAAAAGCAGCCCCAGTACCGCATGCTCAATGGCAAGGGGAAGACCGGAAACAACCAGCCAGATGATATTAACAAGCAGAGAAACGGCTCCGCCCCCATAGCGAACTTCCTTTCCAAAAGGAAAACAGCTTAAAGATGCAAATTTAAAGCACTGCATTCCAACAGGGATCCCTACTACGGTGATGCACCACAGGCATCCGGCCAGGCACCAGCTCAGAGCACTGATCGCTCCTCCAAAAATAAACCACAAAAGATTACCAAGACAACCCATATCTTACCTCCTGAACAATCATATCTGAATTATACCATGTTTTCTCTCTTGTCCGTAGTATCTGTTTTCCTTTTTCAATAATTTCAAAATATTTCTTCTTAACCTCTTGCATTATTTTCTGTTTTTGATTAAGATAGGCAGGAATGCAATTTTACAGATATAAGGATGAATCAGTATGAACAAAAAACATCAGTTAGACCTTACCAATGGTCCCATTATGAAAACCCTGGCAGAACTTGCCTTGCCTATTATGGCTTCCTCTTTTTTGGGAACGGCTTATAATATTACGGATATGGCCTGGATCGGCGTCCTGGGTTCCAAAGCAGTCGCCGGCGTTGGCATGGGCGGTATGTATGTATGGCTTTCTCAGGGGCTCTGTTCCCTGGCAAGAATGGGTGGACAGGTAAATGTCGCACAAAGCTGCGGTCGGAACGATACCCGTTCTGCAACAGATTATGCAGCTGCTTCCATACAGCTTACATGTATCTTTGCCTTTCTGTTTTCCGCAGTCTGCCTGCTTTTTACCGATCCTCTCCTGGCCTTCTTCCATCTGGAAGATGCACAGACATTTGCATACGCAGAAGTATATATGAAAATAACCTGCGGACTGATCATATTTTCCTATATGAATTATACACTTACCGGTCTGTATACTGCTCAGGGCGATTCAAAAACCCCCTTTGCAGCGAATCTGATCGGTCTGGTCATGAATATGATCCTGGATCCTCTTCTGATCCTTGGTATCGGGCCTTTTCCTCGTCTGGAGGTCACCGGAGCTGCCATTGCCACTGCAGCTGCCCAGCTTGTCGTTATGCTGGTAATGATTGCTGGAATTTTCCTAAGAAAAAACAGTGAAAATATACTTCGGAAAATACATCTTTTTTCCAGAACCTCCGGAAGTATTTATCGTTCCATCTGTCGGATCGGAGTTCCTACTGCCTTGCAGGGAACTCTGTACTGTATGATTTCCATGGTATTGACCCGTATGGTTTCCGCTTTCGGTCCAGGTGCAGTTGCCACTCAGAGAGTCGGAGGACAGATTGAATCTATTTCCTGGAATACGTCTGATGGATTTGCTGCTGCTCTGAATTCCTTTACTGCTCAGAACTACGGAGCTGGTAAAAATGACCGCATACGCCAGGGATATCAGATTTCTCTTCGTATCATGATCACCTGGGGACTTATTGTTACTGCAGCCTTTGTTCTGTTTCCAAAACAGATTGCTTCTCTTTTTTTCCATGAAGAAGACGTTCTGAAAACAGCCGTTGGATATCTGGTGATCCTTGGCATCGGAGAAGCTTTCATGTGTGTGGAAATGTTGACCATTGGCGCCCTTTCCGGTCTTGGAAAAACGAAAATATGCAGTGTCATCAGTATTCTGCTTACCGGAGCACGTATTCCTCTTGCTCTGCTCCTTACCAGAACAGCTCTTGGCCTTACCGGTATCTGGTGGGCTCTGACCTTAAGTTCTATGGCAAAAGGTGTGGTCTTTTATTTTACTTTTCACAAAGTCAGTCAGGACATAGAACGTGAATCCGCTTCTGTTTAAAAAAGATCCCTTTGCAGTTAATCTTAGGATAACTGCCAAAGGGATCTTTTTTATTTAAGTATTTTTATGTCTTTTTCTTTCTTTTTGTGTACTGTGAAGCTATGCGGCTTCTTCCATCGCAGGATCTTCAGGAGGATTCAGCACAGAATCTACAGACTGGGAAATAATCTGGTCAAGAATCGTCACAAGTTCTTCCGGTACACCTGCGGCCGAAGCGTTAGAAAGCAATGTTTCCCAGTTCATGCTTTCCAGATATGTGATCTCGGATTCTTCCTGTGTAAAATCAAGGGCTGCATCAAGCGCCGCCTGTTCTGGAAGGGATGCGCCGGTATCAGAATAACCTCCGCTTACGGACAGAGTCACAAGCGGTACCCCTGAATTTGTCACAGACAGATCAATCTGATTGATTCCTGCTTCAGGATCTGAGTTAAGGTTGATATCAAGACCAAATGCTGCCAGCGGATTGGGCTCTTCTTCTGTTCCGGTATCCAGCACTGAAACATGGATCGTTCCATTATAATATTCTGGTATTTCCGGATTGATTTCCAGATTTTCTACCTGAACAGCCAGCATCTTTACTCCGTTTACCGCCAATATATGATCCCCGTTCAGAAGCCCGTCTGTATCCTGTCCTGTTCCGGTAAATGTCACCTTTTCTTCATCTGCGCCAAATTCAATAAGAAGCGCGGAGTTTCCATCGGCAGATGGATTTTTAAAAGTAAAAATCGGAATGGTTTCTGTTCCATCTGACATACCGATTTCTCTTCCTGCAATTTTTCCATCGGCATCTGTCCATATTTTTGAGGAAAGAAAAGCTGCATCAGAACCACCCTCTTCTGGAATATCTGCCAGAAGTCCATCGGCTCCAGCCTGAAGCTGTGCATTTAAATCTTCCCCACCGATCTCTGACCACTGATCCAGAAGGCCTTTCAGTTCCTGATCCTCTTTTGCTGTTGTCAGAATATTCTTTACCATATTGAGAAAATCTGCCTCTGTGATAATCGTTTCATATGCTGTACAATCTTCACTGATTCCTTCTACAGAAAGTGCTTCTTCTATGGCAGTTCCCTCTGGTGTCTGATCGATCAGGATGTTTCCATAACGATCCAGTAATGCAGCAAGCGTTGCTGTATCCGGAAGAACTGTAGTCATATCTCCCAAAATACGATACAATTTTCTCAGTGAAGCTGCATATTCTTCCATATATTCTGCATAATACTGTGCCTCTTCTTCTGTTTCAAATGCCTGTGCCATTTCCTCTTCCGACATTTCCAGAGATGCAAGAAGCGGAATCTTCATCCATGTCTCAGACAGCTCAGGAATCTGCAAATATTCCGTCAGATCTGCCATATCCATATACAGATTCATATTACAAAGAGGAGCATCATTCAAAAGTACGGCAGCGTTAGCTGTTTCTTTTCCTTCTGAAATAGTAGCAGTCATGTCCATCGTCAATGTATTCAGCCATGAAAAGTCCATACCGCCGGAAGCTGCGCTAAGCAAAGTCTTTCCACTGTCTTCCAATGTCAGTGTAAGGACACCCTTTGATCCTGCCATAGCTTTTTTCTGCTCGGGAACCATAGTGTCCCAGTATTTTGAAAATTCTTCCACAAATCTGGATAACGCAGCTTTTTCTGCTTCCTGATACGTTGCAGCAAAAACAGAACTGGTTCCAGACAAAAGCATAACAGAAGCTGTTGCCGCTGCGGTTAATTTTTTCAGTCTTTTGCTTGTTCGATTCATAGAAATCCTCCTCTCGAAAGTATGGATCCTTCCCGGATCGCATCTATTAAATATGTAGATATTTTATCATAGTTTTAGTTATCCGGCAATAAATTCTTATATTTTATCAAAATATTCCAAAAACATTTGCGTATTTTTGTGCTTTTTTCATATATCTGTCTGTTTTCTTTTATAACTGTACATATTTCTCTAAAGTTATTTTTTTATGAGAATTTCCTGAAAACTCTTTTTCCACAGTATACTGCCAGCCAGACAGATCCAATTCCAATTTTTTATCTGATGGATAGAGTCTGTTCCATCGAAATATCAGTATTTCTTCTATATTTTTTGATATTTCTTCCAAATCATCTGTTTCTACAAGAGCATATTCTCCCGTTCCTGCCTTTTGCAGAAAATCCTGCCGGCATCTGATTTCCACCCCTTCCATCTTCCCATAAACGGAAAAGGAATATTCATTCATCCAAAGTACTTTTCCCTGACATAGCATTTGGATTTCTTCAAGCACTGCCTGATCTCTGCTCTGACGTCTCTTATTAAATAACATACCATTTTTATCGTCCAAAAAAACAATCACCCTCATAAAGTTTCTCCTTTGTGTATCTATATTTCATCTCATTTTACCACAGATCTTTCCTGTATTTCCATCGGATATTGACACGTTTATATGGCACTGATATAGTTATCTAAAAGCAGAATATTTATGCTTTCAGGAGGCTTTCATATGAACGAAAAGGAAATCAAATATATGGTAGATCAGCAGAGAAGTTTTTTCGACACAGGCGCCACCCTGCCTGTCTCAGCCCGTCTCAATGCTTTAAAAAAAATAAGAGCATCTATCAAAAAACATGAAGCAGACATCCACCGAGCACTGCAGGAAGATTTAGGAAAAAGCGATTTCGAAAGCTATATGTGTGAAACTGGTCTTACATTAAGCGAAATTTCTTACATGATTCATCATCTTTCTGCATATGCCAAAGAAAAACGAGTCCATACACCACTGGCTCAATTTCCTTCCAGAAGCTTCCAAAAGCCCTCTCCTTATGGAGTTGTACTTGTCATGAGTCCCTGGAACTATCCTTTTTTATTGAGCATGGAACCTCTGATCGATGCTCTGGCTGCTGGAAACACAGTCATTCTGAAGCCCAGCGCCTACTCTCCTCACACATCCCGTATGGTTCAGCATATCGTCCAGGAATGTTTTGACAGTTCCTATGCCGCAGTGATCACTGGAGGACATGAAGAAAATACAGCCCTCCTAAATCAGCATTTTGATAAAATTTTTTTTACCGGCAGTCAGCGTGTGGGGAAAGTAGTGTTAAAAAAAGCGGCAGAGTACCTGACTCCTGTCACCCTAGAGCTTGGCGGTAAAAGCCCTTGTATTGTTGACCGTTCAGCAGACCTTAAACTGGCAGCCCGCCGGATTGTATTTGGAAAATATCTGAACTGCGGTCAGACTTGTGTAGCTCCCGATTATATTTACTGTCACAAAGATGTAAAGGATGCATTGCTCTTACAAATTGAAAAACAAATAAAAAAACAGTTTTCTGATCATCCGCTAAACAATAAACATTATGGAAAGATCATTAATCAAAAACATTTTGAAAGAATCCTGAATCTTACAGACCCGTCAAAAGTGATCTTCGGAGGAGAATATGACCGTGCATCACTTCAGATTGCTCCTACGGTAATGGAAAATGTAACGTTCGAAGATCCTGTCATGCAGGAGGAGATTTTTGGCCCGGTTCTTCCTGTTTTGACCTTCGATTCTCTGGAACAGGCAATTAGAAAAATCAATTCTCTCCCGCATCCGCTGGCACTCTATATTTTTACTTCTGACAAAAAAGCGGCGGCTTCCGTCCTTTCACACACCAGATTCGGCGGGGGATGTATCAATGATGTAATCATCCATCTTGCTACCAGCGAAATGGGGTTCGGGGGATTCGGCGAAAGCGGCATGGGCAGCTATCACGGAAAGGCCGGTTTTGATGCCTTTACTCATTACAAAAGTATTGTCGATAAAAAAACATGGCTGGATCTTCCTATGCGTTATCAGCCTTATCAAAATCTTTACAAAAAAATGCTGCGAATGTTTCTGAAATAAAAAATCGTGCCCGGTATCTGCTTCAACAGTATACCGGACACGATTTTCTATTTTAATCATTTACTTCCATTTTATAACGATTGACTGCCATTTCTGCTTCCCCCAGGAAGGATAACGATCCAAAGATCACGACCACGGAATCGCTGTCTATCCTCTCCATCACCTGATTCACTGCCATGTGCAGACTTTCCGCTGCTTCCACAGACGGATTTACCTCTGCTACGGCTTCTTTCAGTTCTGCGGCCGGAAGCGCCCTGGGATTCCCAGGAGTCTGTACCGTAATGATATGTTCGGCCATGGGGGCTGTCAGACGAATCACCTGCGCATAGTCTTTATCACGGAACATACCAAAAATATAGTAGAACTTTTTACCAGCATAATAAAGCTTCAACGAACGCACCAGTTCCTCTGCCGCTGCCGGATTATGTGCTCCATCCATCAGGATCACCGGATCTTTGGAGATCAAGGTAAAACGGCCTTTCCAAATCGTTTTTTTCATGCCCTGATAAACGGCTCTGTCTTTAAGATCATAACCCAGTTTTCGCAAGGCATTTATCGCCTCCAATGCAAGAACTGCATTCTTGATCTGATAGCTTCCCATCAGAGAAATTTTGATATTTTCCCAGTTTTTATAAGAAAAGCTCTGGCCTTCATAACCATATGAAATATCTTTTATCTGCTCCGGATCTACCGCCTGGAACGTGCAGTCCCTTTCCCTGCAGACATTGCAGATAACTTCCATAGCTTCTGGCTGCTGCATAGCAGATACAACGGAAGTATCAGGCTTGATGATCCCTGCCTTCTGATACGCGATCTTTCCAAGCGTATCTCCCAGAAATTCCATATGATCCATGCTGATAGATGCAATGACCTCCATTACAGGAGTTGTGATCACATTTGTGGCATCCAGAGCACCGCCAAGACCGGTTTCCAAAATCACAATGTCGCATTTCTGCTCAACAAAATAAAGAAAGGCAAGGGCTGTTTCTATCTCAAAAATAGTCGGATCACCCGCAGCACAATTTTGCATTTCTTCTGCTGCCGCTTTGACTTTTTCTGTCAGGCGAGACAGATCTTCACGTCCGATAAATTTTTCATTAACCTGAATTTTTTCCCTATAGGAAAATAAAGTAGGAGAAATATACCTTCCAGTCCGATATCCTGCTTCCTTAAAAACAGTAGAAAGATATGCCAGCACAGATCCTTTCCCGTTCGTACCGGAAATATGTACAAATTTCAAGCTGTCCTGCGGATTTCCAAGTCTCTTTAGCAATTCTCTCATATTGTCCAGACCAAGAACGCTTCCTCCTTTGGAGACCTGGTCCAGATACTCTCTTGCTTCTTCGTAATTCATGCCTGCTCCTATCTGAGCCGATACGGCTCCATTAAAATCAGGTTTATTATAATCCATTCTTTTTATGGTTACAATATTTGCAGGCATATTTTATTCATTTTTCGCAATGATTTTACCTGACAATCGATATCGCCGGAACTGTATACATCTTTGCTTTTTATAAAACAATCACATATAATCTGAAATTATAAAGGATTCTACCCATTTCTCAAATTCACAAACCGGAAGCGGTCTGGAGAAAAAATACCCCTGCACGGTACTGCATTTGATTGTGTCCAGGTAACAAATCTGGTTCTTTGTTTCAATTCCCTCCGCCACAATCGTGATGCCCAGCCCTTCCGACATCTGTACAATGCTGGTTATCACATTTCTGGCTTTTCGGTTATCCAGATCAGAAAAGAATGAACGATCCAGTTTCAAAACATCTATATCAAGTTCCCTTAAAAGCGTAAGAGAAGAATAACCAACACCAAAATCATCCAGAGAACACCGGAAGCCGTATTGATGTATCATGTGAAGACCCTCTTTTACCTTTCTGATCTGAGAAACATCCAGAAAAATATTTTCTGTAATTTCAAATTCGATCAGTCTTCGATCGATCTGATATTTTTCAGCGATCCTTATAAAATCAGACAGAAAATTATCATGAACGAAATGGCATCTTGAGAGATTTACAGAAATGGGAAAAAGATCTCTTCCCTCTGCTTTCCATTTCTTTATAGACTTGCAGACAAAATCGAAAACATATCTGTCAAGCATACAGATTTTTCCATTGCTTTCCAAAAGAGGAATAAATTCTGCCGGAGATACCATGCCTCTTTCCGGAAGGTTCCACCTCACAAGAGCCTCTGCTCCTGCCACCTTTTCTTTTCTGAAATCAACCTTAGGCTGAAAATATACGCAAAAATCACCATTTAAAAGTGATTCGTCAAATTCCCGTTCCATCTCTCTTTCTCTTTGTATTTTTTCTGCCAGATTATTATCAAAGAAAATCAGTGTTCCGGCCTCCTGACGTGACAGATTTTTCACCACTGCCCTGGCCTGATCCTGAAGGACAACGAGATCTGTTTCATTATTCTCAATGGCACAGGCTCCCATCCAGAAAGAAATACTGCATTCCGTAAGATCTGTATTCTTAAAAGAATTGATCTCTTCTACAATCCTGTCCATTCTCCGGCTGATGATATCTGGATTTTTCTCTTTCAGGCAAAGGAAAAAATGATCCATTTCAATACGTGCGGCAAATTCATCTTTCTCCGGATAGAGACAGGAATTGATCACCGCATAAAAATATTCCAGCATACGATCGCCGTTTTTTGCTCCCAGAGAATCATTGATCATTTTAAAATCCATACAGTCCATCAAAACAAGCGTATACGCTTCTGCTTTTTTTCTTCTGCATAATTCCTGGTATCTCATCTGAAATTCGATACGATTGATTCCTCCTGTCACATCATCACAAAGTGCGATCTTCTCAATCTTTCTGCTGTTTTCTGAGTAACCCTTAAACAGCAGCGTAAAAAGCGCTCCAAAAACTACCAGAGCAACAACAAGACATCCAAGCATCTTACCTACATAACTGTCTGAAAATCCGGTAAATAAATCTGCCGGTATCAACGTAACTGCAGTCCATTCATCAATCTCTGTAACTGCATAGGCCAGATAATAATCCTGATGATCTCCTGTCAAAAAACGAAAGATCCCATTTTTCCCTTCTGCAATGTTATCCCGCATCTTCAGGATATCACTGCGGGTATCTTCATCATTTCCCAATAATACAGCCAGATTCAGGTTCCGGCTTTTTTCATCAGAAGTCAATAAAATATCACCATGATTATTGATGATATAGCTGGTGCTGTTTTCTTCCTGAAAAACTTTGGCCTCAAAAATATCCTTGAATCTTTCTTCCTGGTATCCTACCCAAAGTGTCCCCACTTTTTCTCCGTCTGTATAAATATTCTGTGCATAAAGGATCGTTCCATTTTTTATACCTACTGCACAAAAGCCTTTCTCAAGGACTTCCCGAAACACTTCTGTATTTTTCAGAGCTATTACTTCCTGTTTTTTATTCATAATAGTACCGGAAGTAATAATTTGCTCGGTTTCTGCATTTTTATATACCGCAAAGTCAAACCCAAATATTTCCCGCTTATGATCCAAAAATTTAAGGATGGTATCCTCGTCTTTTTTCAGTTCATTTTCTTCTGAAAGGCAGTGTACGGTTTTCATCCCGCCATCAACCTCCATATCAATCTGGTCCGCAATCTGTTCTGTATACTCTTTTACATACATCTCTGTTGATCTTGCATCCTGCATTTTCATATCAATGGTACAGTAGACAGAATAAACGATCACAGCCAGAGCCATAAGGCTCAGCAGGATAATGTGACGCTTCATCTTTCTTTTTACATAATCAATTCCATTTAAATATTTTTTTCTTTCCTTTTTATAAGAATCTATCTTTCCCATATATTTTTTTCACTCTCAATCAGAAACCCTTTTTTCTTATGTCAGCCACTTTTCACATAGTAATCATTTTAATATATAGAAAGAATTGTGTCTACCTTAATTTATAAAAAGGCGCAGTCTCTCACATAGAAACTGCACCTTCTATATTCTTTATTTTGGATCAGCAGGTTGCACCGCCTGTGAGATGCTTCTGCGCCTTGATATTTTCTTCTTTTCTGCCAAGAAGATCATCTGAGAGAAGCTGCTCCTGTACGTTTTCAAATCCGATACGCGCTACTGTGTCTGCAAAGCGTTCTCCTGTATTTCCCTGCTCACGGAACAAAAGGATGGCTTTTTCTACAATAGAAAGCACTTCTTCTTTATCGGTAAATACTTTGTCCAGATAACGTCCCTGTGCAACCTTCTTGCCCCAGCGTCCGCCAATATAAATGCGATAACCGTTTGTATAATCCTCGATTGCATGGAACGGACATTTGCCAACACAGCGTCCACAGTGATTGCAGGCATTTTCATCAATGACGATCTTGCCGTTTTCCACTTTTGCCACATGGATCGGGCAGTTCTTTTCAATGCGGCAGATCTTACAGCCTTTACATTTTTCCGGATCGATCTGAGGAATGCGCTGACCAATGATGCCAAGATCGTTCAGATCCGGTTTCACACAGTTATTTGGACATCCGCCCACTGCGATCTTAAATTTATGAGGAAGCTTCACATCGGAATATCCGTGGAAGAATCTCTCATGAATCTCTTCAGAAAGCCCAAAGGTATCGATCAGTCCATACTGGCAGGTGGTTCCTTTGCAGGAAACAACCGGACGTACTTTGGATCCTGTTCCTCCGGTTTCAAGTCCTGCCTGCATGAGATATTCCCGGAGAGGTTCAATATTATCAAACGGAACTCCCTGGATTTCCATTGTCAGTCGGGAAGTCATGGTCACTTCACCGCTTCCGAACATCTCTGCCGCCTCTGCAATGGTTCTTGCCTCTTCCGCTGTGATCTTTCCGTTTCTGGTGATCACACGCCCATTAAACTTATCCTCTGTATTCTTGTCCTTCAAAAATCCCAGAGCTTTTACGCGTTTCTCTTCCTCCGGAGAAACTGTTCCTGCTCCATTGGCAATCTTAATCTCGTTAAAAAATCTTGCACCCTCAAGCACTACTGTGTTCTGGTAGCCAAACTGGCGAAGACGGTTCTGAAGGAAATAGCCCCTCTTACCTTTTGCACATACCAGAAGAAGCTTATCTTCTTTGTTCAGGCCCTCGATCTCTCCATTTACCTTTGCAAGCTCCACAAACATTGCTCCATGGATGGACGGCTGAGGATTCACATCGATCACCTTGTAGTCCTTTGCTTTTCCCTGTGCATATTCTGCCGGAGTCATGCTGACCATAGTTCCGTTGATCTTGTTAAGCAGAATATAAACCACCTGGACAAACGGATGGATTGCTGTAGAAAACGGCGGTGCATAAGCAAAATCTGCATTTTCAAAATCTTCAAGAACTGCCCCCATGTTCATTCCCATAACCGCAATGTCTACCATTTTATCTACTGCACCCGGTCCAAATACCTGTACACCAAGAAGTTTATGAGTGTTTTTGTCTGCGATCATCTTTGTGATAAAGAAAGAGGCATCCGGATAATAGTGGGCTTTGTCATCGGTTGGCGCCACTACTGTGATCACATCATAGCCTGCTGCACGGGCCTGTTCTTCTGTGAGTCCGGTACGTCCGATATTCAGTCCAGGAAGCTTCACTACACCGGTTCCCAGTACGCCCGGATAGGTTTTTTCTTTGCCTGCCAGCACCTGAGCCAGAGTTCTTCCCTCCATATTGGCAGAAGATCCCATCGGAGACCACTGTGGCTTTCCGGTAAGACGATTGGTTACCATCACACAATCTCCGGCTGCATAAACGTCCTCAAGGTTTGTTTTCATTGTGTTGTCTACAAGAATCGTTCCCTTAAACATTTCCAGTCCGGTATCCTTCAGGAAGTCTGTATTTGGACGAATACCTGCTGCCATGATCAGAAGCTCACAACCCAGAACTCCCGCAGAAGTCTTTACTCCTGTCACAGCTTCGTTTCCAAGAACAGCTTCTGCTTTTGTGCCTGTAATCACGCGGATTCCTTCTCTGAGAAGATGTTTTTTGGCATACACAGCCATTTCCGGATCGATGATATTCGGAAGGATCTGAGAAGCAAAATCGATCACTGTCACCTGTACCCCTTTTGCTTTGAGGTTTTCTGCAGCTTCCAGGCCGATAAATCCCGCACCGATAACAACGGCTTTTTTTACACCTTTTTCTTCTACATAAGAACGGATGGCACTTGCATCATCCGGTGTACGCATTTTAAACACGCCCTGTTTTTCTGTTCCTTCAACAGGAAGCACTGCCGGAGAAGCGCCCACAGAAAGAACCAGTTTATCATAGGAGCAGACTTCTTTTTCACCTGTATCCACATCTTTTACAGTCACCTGTTTTTTGTCTGCATCCAAAGCAATGGCTTCTTTTCCCACACGAACCTCTACTCCGGTAAGTCCTGCATATTTCTGCGGAGTATTTACGATCAGTTCGTCACGGCTCTCGATCAATCCGCCTACATAGTAAGGCAGACCGCACCCTGCATAGGAAATATCTTTGTCTTTTGTGAGTACGATCACTTCTGCACTTCTGTCTTCTCTTTTTAATTTTGCTGCTGTTTTTGTACCTGCCGCAACACCGCCAATAATTAATACTTTCATCTTTATTCTCCTTATGCCTGCTGGTTTTTCTGCTGTCTGTGACAGCAATATTTTTCATTTACACATTCCGGGCGCATTTCTTCACACACCACCACATCACCTCCGCTGATGGTGATGCCCCGTCCGTTTACAAGTGCATCTGCAATTTTCTGCCGTGCGCCATTATAGATTCGGGTTACTGTGGGCCGGGAGATATCCATCTTTCTGGCACACTGTTCCTGAGTCAGACATACAAAATCTAAGAGACGTACCGTTTCGTATTCATCGTAAGCCAGATTCACACAATTTTCTCCGGAGCCTCCCTCCGGAATAAATGCTGTGGTCTCTGGTTTTGAACAGATGCATCTGCATTTTTGTGGTCTTGCCATGACTCCTCCTCTCTATGGCTGCATTTTTTTGACACCCTTACGATACTGCTTTTTTGAACATATGTCAATATTTTTTGAGCATATGTTTATAATACTTTCTTATGCAACCTATAAGTAAATCCCTAACATCTTTCCTGATCTGTTACGGATATTCTAAGAGAATAACAAAAAGACCCTGACCTACAAAGATATACCGCCCTAAAAGGGAGGACCTCTGCAAGATCAGGATCTTTCTATTATGCTGTTGGATTTAACAGCGATTTACTGCTTCATTTGGACACAATTTGTATAACTTCGTATAGCTTACGCGTTCTTCTCAGCGATAGCTGCCTGAGCTGCTGCCAGACGAGCGATCGGTACACGGAACGGTGAGCAGGATACGTAGTTAAGGCCGATCTTATGGCAGAACTCTACGGAAGAAGGATCTCCGCCGTGCTCACCACAGATACCTACATGAAGGTTCGGGTTAACCGGTTTTCCAAGTTTGATGGACATTTCCATAAGCTTGCCAACGCCAACCTGATCCAGTTTTGCAAATGGATCGTTCTCGAAGATCTTAGCGTCATAGTAAGCGTCAAGGAACTTACCAGCATCGTCACGGGAGAAGCCGTATGTCATCTGAGTAAGGTCGTTTGTACCGAAGCAGAAAAAGTCTGCCTCTTTAGCGATCTCATCTGCAGTAAGAGCTGCTCTCGGGATCTCGATCATAGTACCAACTTCGTATTTCAGATCAACACCTGCTGCTGCGATCTCAGCATCAGCTGTCTCAACAACGAATTTCTTAACGTATTTAAGCTCTTTGATATCTCCTACAAGCGGAATCATGATCTCTGGGCATACGTTCCAGTCAGCGTGTGCTTTCTTTACATTGATAGCTGCACGGATAACTGCTTTTGTCTGCATTTTTGCAATTTCCGGATAGGTAACTGCAAGACGGCATCCACGATGGCCCATCATTGGGTTAAACTCATGGAGAGAATCAATGATAGTCTTGATCTGCTCAACAGTTTTGCCCTGAGCATCTGCAAGCTTCTTGATGTCTTCTTCTGTAGTAGGAACAAACTCATGAAGAGGCGGATCCAGGAAACGGATGGTAACCGGGTTTCCTTCCAGAGCCTCATACAGCTTCTCGAAGTCTCCCTGCTGCTCCGGAAGAATCTTCTCAAGAGCTGCTTCTCTCTCTTCAACTGTCTCAGAACAGATCATCTCACGGAATGCATCGATTCTGTCGCCTTCGAAGAACATATGCTCTGTACGGCAAAGACCGATACCTTCTGCACCAAGCTCACGAGCTTTCTTAGCGTCAGCCGGAGTATCAGCGTTTGTACGAACCTTGAGAGTTCTGTATTTGTCAGCCCATCCCATGATTCTTCCGAACTCACCAGCGATTGCAGCGTCTACAGTCGGGATGATTCCGTCGTAGATGTTACCTGTAGAACCATCAAGGGAGATGCAGTCTCCTTCGTGGAACTCTTTGCCGGCAAGTGTAAATTTCTTGTTTTCTTCATCCATAGCGATATCGCCGCATCCGGATACACAGCAGGTACCCATACCACGAGCAACAACTGCTGCGTGAGATGTCATACCACCACGAACTGTCAGGATACCCTGAGCAGATTTCATACCGGTAATGTCTTCCGGAGAAGTCTCAAGACGAACAAGAACAACTTTCTCGCCTCTTGCAGCCCACTCTACAGCGTCATCTGCTGTGAAGACGATCTTACCGCAAGCAGCTCCCGGAGAAGCACCAAGTGCTTTAGCCATTGGAGTAGCCTCTTTCAGAGCCTTAGCGTCGAACTGCGGATGAAGCAGTGTATCAAGGTTACGCGGATCGATCATTGCTACAGCTTCTTCTTCTGTTCTCATTCCCTCATCAACAAGGTCACAAGCGATCTTCAGAGCAGCCTGAGCAGTTCTCTTACCGTTACGTGTCTGAAGCATATACAGTTTACCATGCTCTACAGTAAACTCCATATCCTGCATATCTCTGTAGTGTTTCTCAAGAGTGTTGCATACATTCTTGAACTCTACGAATGCTTCCGGGAATTTCTCTTCCATCTCGGAGATGTGCATTGGTGTACGAACACCGGCAACAACGTCCTCGCCCTGAGCGTTTGTAAGGAACTCACCGAAAAGACCATTCTCGCCTGTAGCAGGGTCACGTGTGAAAGCAACACCTGTACCACAGTCATCACCCATGTTACCGAATGCCATCATCTGTACGTTTACAGCAGTACCCCAGGAATATGGGATATCGTTGTCACGACGATATACGTTTGCTCTCGGGTTGTCCCAGGAACGGAATACAGCCTTGATAGCACCCATTAACTGCTCCTTCGGATCAGTTGGGAAATCAGAACCGATTTTTTCTTTATATTCAGCCTTGAACTGGTTAGCAAGAGTCTCAAGGTCTTCAGCTGTAAGCTCAACGTCCTGAGTTACACCCTTCTCTTCTTTCATCTTGTCGATCAGTTCTTCGAAATATTTCTTGCCGACTTCCATAACTACGTCAGAGTACATCTGGATGAATCTTCTGTAGCAGTCCCAAGCCCAACGTGGATTGTTGGATTTCTCAGCTAATGTGTGAACAACTTCTTCATTAAGACCAAGGTTGAGGATAGTATCCATCATACCAGGCATAGATGCTCTTGCACCAGAACGAACGGAAACAAGCAGAGGATTTTCTTTGTCACCGAATTTCTTTCCGGTAACTCCTTCCATTTTGGTGATTGCTTCCATGATCTGAGCCATGATCTCATCGTTGATCTGTCTTCCGTCTTCATAGTACTGTGTGCAGGCTTCTGTTGTGATAGTGAAGCCCTGCGGTACAGGAAGACCCAGGCTTGTCATTTCAGCAAGGTTGGCACCTTTACCACCCAGAAGGTTTCTCATAGTAGCGTTACCTTCTGTAAACATGTAAACCCATTTTGCCATTTTACATTTTCCTCCTAAATTTTTGTTCTTTGAACATAAAAATATGTTTTTATACGCACATAGTTATTGTATAGATTTCCACTCAAATAGTCAAGGTCAAACTCAAAAAAAGGGGGAAAATCTGTAAACTTTCCCCCTTTTTGCCAAAGTATCAGCGTTTCTTCTTTTTATTCAGTACAAGATGTCTCGGAAGACCGTTCACCATGATTGGCTGATAATCGCCCTGGATCAGTGGTTTGATGTAATCAATAAAATCTTCTGTAACATAAGAACCGTCTCTGGTCATCCAGTTTCTCGGAACCAGTTTTTCTTCATTTGCAATACGGTGTACATCATAAATTCCTGTTTTTGCCATGTAAGGATCGTCGGAAACACGGTCGATGACTACCATTTTGCCGGTATCTCCTTCGTCAGCCGCCTTGACAGCAGCTCCGCCAACCATAAATGCCTCGTCAATATCTGTACGGGAAGCCATATGGGAAGCGCTTCTCTGAAGAGTAGAAAATTCTACTGCTCTTGTCTTGCAGCCGCACTCGCCTGCCAGGAAGTTTGCCAGATAAGAGGCTGTTCCCTGGAGCTGTTTGTGTCCGAAATTATCCACATAATCGCTGGAGCTGCCAAGCTCGCACACATAACGGCCGTCTGCAAGCCGGATTCCTTCCGATACCGCGATCACTATGGAATCCTTTTTGGAAAGAAGATCTTTCACTTTTGCAAGGAATTTGTCCACATCAAAAGGAATCTCAGGAAGGTAGATCAGATCCGGGCCTTCACAGTCCTCTGTTTTTGCAAGAGCTGCTGCTCCGGTAAGCCATCCGGCATTGCGGCCCATGATCTCCATAATGGTGATCATTTTTTTCTTATAAGTCAGGCCTTCCGCATCACGGATCACTTCTTTTGTAGAGGCTCCTATGTATTTAGCCGCACTTCCAAAGCCCGGTGTATGGTCAGTAAGAGCAAGATCATTGTCGATGGTCTTCGGCACGCCGATAAATTTCTGCTTCTGTCCGGTAAGGATTGCATAGTCAGAAAGCTTTTTAATGGTATCCATGGAGTCATTTCCGCCAATATAAATAAAGGTGTCAATACTCAGTTTATTCAGGATTCCGAAAAGCTTCTCATAAATAGTCTTATCTTCGTGGATCTCCGGCAGCTTATAACGGCAGGAGCCAAGAAAAGCAGACGGCGTTCTCTTTAAAAGTTCAATATCCAGTTCAGAGTGAATCTGTGTAGACAGATCTACATATTCTTCATCCAGAAGTCCCTGTACCCCGTGCAGCATACCATATACTTTATCAAAGCCTCGCTCGATGGCATTCTTATATACACCTGCCAGGCTGGAATTGATAACAGATGTTGGACCTCCTGACTGTCCTACAATGATATTTCTCTTTTTTGCCATAATCTGTGTCCTCCTCTATAACAATCTACATTTGTTAATTTTAACAATTTATTTTCATTTCGTCAAGTTTATATTATATATTTTGTATATATTTTTAGTATTTTTCTTTGATTCATTGATAAATTGCACATATTTTTCTTCAAGAACCATAAAAACAGGTTCTTTTTCCCCATGAGGAACCATACGGGCAAAAAAACACCGGCACATTCTTACATAAGAACATGCCGGCTCTGATACTTTGCTGGAATCCCTTACGGGATCTGCAAGGCATTTTATTTAAAATGTAAATTTGTCTGCAAAGTAAGCATCAAGCTCGTCGATCTTCACGCGTACCTGCTCCATGGTATCACGGTCACGAACGGTAACTGCTCCGTCTGTCTCGGAATCAAAATCATAGGTCACGCAGAACGGAGTTCCGATCTCATCCTGTCTTCTGTAACGCTTACCGATATTTCCACGATCGTCATACTCACAATTGTATTTCTTGGAAAGCTGCTGGAATACTTTTTCTGCACCCTCGTTCAGCTTTTTGGAAAGCGGAAGGACACCGATCTTTACAGGCGCAAGTACCGGATGGAAATGAAGTACGGTACGTACATCGTTCTTTTCTGCATCCAGAACTTCTTCATCATATGCACTGCAAAGGAAAGCAAGAACCATACGGTCAGCGCCCAGTGACGGCTCGATTACATATGGAATGTATTTTTCTTTCTTCTCGTCGTCAAAGTATGTCAGATCCTGTCCGGATACATTCTGGTGCTGTGTCAGGTCATAATCTGTTCTGTCTGCGATTCCCCACAGTTCACCCCATCCAAACGGGAACAGGAATTCCACATCTGTAGTCGCTTTACTGTAGAAACTCAGTTCTTCCTGATCGTGGTCACGATAACGCACCTCGTCTTCTTTCAGTCCCAGAGAGCTGAGCCAGTCAAGGCAGAACTGTTTCCAGTATGCAAACCATTCAAGGTCTGTATCCGGCTCACAGAAGAATTCCAGCTCCATCTGCTCGAACTCACGGGTACGGAAAGTAAAGTTACCCGGTGTGATCTCGTTACGGAAGGATTTACCGATCTGGCCGATTCCAAAAGGAATCTTCTTACGGGAGGTTCTCTGTACATTTTTGAAGTTTACAAAAATACCCTGAGCAGTCTCCGGTCTTAAATATACCGTATTCTTGGCATCCTCAGTTACACCCTGGAAAGTTTTGAACATCAGGTTGAACTGACGGATATCTGTAAAGTTGTGTTTGCCGCAGCTTGGGCAGGGAACCTGATGCTCTTTGATAAAGTCCATCATCTGCTCCTGAGACCATGCATCCACACTGCCTTCAATCGCAATCCCATGCTCAGCACAATAATCCTCGATCAGTTTATCTGCACGGAAACGCTCATGACATTCTTTGCAGTCCATCAGAGGATCTGAAAATCCACCCAGATGGCCGGAAGCCACCCATGTCTGAGGATTCATAAGAATCGCACAGTCTACACCTACATTGTATGGAGATTCCTGAATAAATTTCTGCCACCATGCACGTTTTACGTTATTCTTCAGCTCCACACCGAGATTTCCGTAATCCCAGGTATTTGCCAGACCACCGTAAATTTCAGAGCCCGGATACACAAAGCCTCTTGCTTTTGCCAGAGCCACGATTTTTTCCATTGTTTTTTCCATGTTATCTCTCCTAAAATTTTTTCAATGCCCTTATTATACTAGCATCTGTCCCCTTTTTCAAGAACAAAGAAAAGAAGCATTTATTTCAGGATCTCCACCCATTTTTCTTCCGGGTATTCTACCACAACGCAGTCGTTCAAATACGTGCGTTCCGGAAGTACAATAAGAACATGTGCCGTTTCTTTATTTACCGGAATAGCACTTAAATGCCATACTCCCGTGTTCAAAAGCACCATGGTTCCCTTCGGCACAAGAAATGCCTCTGTAAGCTCCGGAACTGGTTCCTTTCCTGCCGGAGCAACATGTACGATCACATCGTCATCCAGGCAGAGAACGCCTTCCTGCGTATAATTATGATATTCTGCAGTCGTAACTACCATTTTTTCCGGTTTATGTACCAGAAGCGGAGAAAAAGCCATCTGCAGGGAACCGGAGCTGTGCATTTTCAGACGGTCCTGATAAAAATCTCCCAGACTGTAGCCTTCCGGGTTCAGAAGATCCGTAAAGCTTCCAAATTCTTTAAAATTTTCTGCTGTGATGTTTTTTACATTGATCTGTTTCATGTGTAAATACCTCCCGTTTTTATATTCTTTATCCTTTGTCATAAGCTTTTCAGCTCATAACCTTTAAGATTTCCAGACTTTTAAATTTCCTGTCTGTATTTTTTTCTGTATAGGTATGGATGATCCGTTCCAGTTCTCCTAACACCCCCGGAGTCACTGAAAAAGTATAAAGCTTTCCCATCGGTGCACTGACAATGTAACGCATGGCATAAAGGGCTGCTCCGGAAATCCTTACTGCGTCCCTCACCCCCACGGCACAGGACTGACACAGAATTCCATGGTTTTCCTGAGAAAAAAACACTTCTGTTTCCGGAAGTTCGTCCTTGGAGCAGTTTTCACAGGCAGCCAGTTCCGGACAATATCCCTGTTCCGCCATGGTGCGCAATTCAAAAATGCATCTTACCAGCGCATCCTCCACATGAGGGTTCAGAAGAGCCTTTACTGTCACATAAAGAAGATTCATCATCTCCCGCTCATCTGTACCTTCTCTTCCAAAATAATCTGCAAGTTCCAGAAAATAATACCCGTAATAAATCCCCGGCTGCATGGCTGCAAGCTCCATAAAATGATGGGTTACATTCACCTGATTCAGATTATAGCTGGATCTTCCTTCATACAGAGTAAAATTCCCGAAAACAAAAGGTTCCGCCGCTGCCATAAAAGGGCTGTTCACCCGCCTTGCCCCTCTGGCAAATGCTGAGATCTTACCTCTTTCTCTGGTCAGAAGCACGATCCTTTTGTCATATTCTCCGATTGGCATCGCTGAGATCACCACACCCTGAACTGTGATCAGATCACTCATCTGTCAGATTTCCTTTTTGTCATATCCAAAGTTTTTAATCAGAAAATCGCTGTCGCGCCAGTCTTTTTTCACTTTTACCCAAAGCTTCAGATTTACTTTCGCATCCAGCATCCGTTCCAGTTCAAACCGGGCATTGCTTCCGATTTTTTTCAGCATGACCCCCTGTTTGCCAATGATGATTCCCTTGTGAGAATCTTTTTCACAGATAATCGTCGCGTCTATGTCTACCAGACGGCCTTTTCCCGGGCGTTCCTTCATCCGGTCAATAGCTACCGCGATCCCATGAGGGATCTCTGCATCCAGCGCGTGAAGCGCTTTTTCCCGGATGATTTCCGCAGCGATCTGCCTCTGAGGCTGATCGGTCACGGTATCCTCGTCATAGAACATAGGACCGTAGGGAAGATATTTCAGGATACTTGGAATGATATCCTGCGTATTGACTGCCCGGAGCGCGGAAACCGGAATGATCTCATCAAAATCATAAAGCTTCCGATAGGTGTCGATCGCTTTTGCGATTTCCTCCTTGTCAACCGTATCTACCTTGTTTATGATCAGAAGAACCGGGATATGAAGTCCCTTCAGCTGCTCTGCGATATGCTTTTCTCCTGCCCCGATAAAGGTAGTCGGCTCCACCAGCCAGAGGATCACATCCACATCCTTCAGTGTACGCTCCGCCACCTGAACCATATACTCTCCCAGCTTGTTTTTCGCCTTGTGGATACCCGGAGTATCCAGAAATACGATCTGTCCCTCCTCACAGGTATAAACTGTCTGTATCCTGTTTCGGGTCGTCTGCGGTTTCTTGGAAGTAATGGCGATCTTCTGTCCGATCAGATGATTCATCAGTGTGGATTTTCCCACATTCGGACGGCCAATAATAGCCGCAAAACCTGATTTAAAATTATCGTTCATGTCTACCTGCTTTCTTATTGTTTCTTAGCAGGAAATCAGAGATTTGATCTCTTTAAAGATCTCCCGCTCTTTCTCTATCGCTGTCTCACTTCCCACAACGCAGACGGCGTCATCAGAAAGAATCGCCTCCACCAGAGGCGCCAGATTTCGAATGTCCTCCACATCTGCATGCAGGATCTGATCTCTTTCCTTTTGTACCATCTCTTCCGTAATACCACAGAAATATGCGGTTTTGGAAATACTCCCCTGCATCTGAGGTGTTCTCGGTACATCCTTGCCGCTGATGGTGCCAATGATATACTTGGTCATTTCCCGTTCATCTGCCTGGAAAGTACGCACATATTCCGGAATTCCCTCATAAATCTCCAGCGTACGTTTCAGATGCGGATCTCTGTAGGAAACAAAATAGCTTTCTCCAGTTCTCTTAAAGCCGCTCATACATCCGTAAGCGCCGCCCTTCACACGAAGGTTCATCCAGAGATAGTCGTAGCTTAACGCCACTTTCAGAATATCAAGAGCTCCTGTATATTCGTAGCCTTTTTTGCGGAAATTCCCGGTACGGGCAACATACTGCACCTGTCCTGAGGTGGTAAATCCTTCATTCTTCTTTTCACAGGACATTGGCCTTGAAGAAGTTTTCACAGCCTCTGTATGAAGAGTATTTTTTAATGCTTTCACCTGTTTCATGACTGTGTCCAGAGATTCTTTCTCTCCGGTGTAGCTGACACAGAGGAGCTCCGGACGAAGGATCTCTGTCATAAGGGCAGTCAACTTCTCCACCAATGCTTCTTTTCGGCTGTCAAACTCTTTCTCCAGTTTCTCAATAAACTGGTAATAGGCAACTCCGGCCATAGCATCCTGAAAAGCTGCCATAGGAGAACTGTAAGAAGCGCCGCGAAGTACAGCGGTGGAATGGCCTGCACTTACAAGATTGGCCTGGGCTCTTGATTTCACCCTTGCAATAATCTCATAAAGGCGTTTGCCGTCATCCAGCTTTGAGGTATTCAGAATCTCACGGATCATACGGAACAGTACATCGATCCTGGGGTACATCACTTTTCCCTTAACAGAAAACATCGCTCTGTATTCATCCGCTGTATCTGCCCGGTCAAACACCTCTACTCCGCAGGAAATCCCTCCTGTTTCCGCATTGATCTCATTGGAAAGTTCTCCGTAACTGAAATGAGCTGTGTCCACAAATCCAAGAACTGATTTCAAAAGTCCCAGATATGGCACATCTTCCGGATCCAGATTCTTCAGATCAAACATCAGATCAAGATAGGAAATGCCATTGGTAGGAACCTGATGATACAGGAAGAGGCTGCCGTCAACATCCAGTTCCTCATTGGTAAATCCGGCTGCTTCTTTCCTGATATCCTCTCTCTTCAACATAGGGATACATTTTTCGCTTCCCGGTTCTTCCTCCGCTTCCTGATATTCCACCAGAGCTTTTGTCTTAGCTGCCAGAGTTTCTCTTTCTTCCCGGGTCATTTTTTCCAGCTCTGCCTGTAATTTTTCTTCCAGAGCCTTCTCTCTGCGGGCAGCAAGTCCCTTTGACGGAACCAGAGTGATCACAGACCCATGGGGATTATCCAGAAGATATTTCCGGATCAGCTCCTCAAAATATCTTTCTGAGGAAAGCGCCTTCAGCTTTTCAAATACAGGAAGAAGCTTCACATGACTGAAGGCTTTTTCGTCACTGTACAGCCAGCTTCCGAAAATATCCAGACCGTACATCAGACCTTTGGGCCACGCAGAAAAGTCCGCTTCTCTGTAGCGGAATTCCATATAGTTGATACCGGCCTTTAAGGCCTTTTTGTCGATTCCATTTTCTACGATGTTTTCCAGCGTCGTGCGGATGATCTCCACAAATTTTTCTTTTTTATCCGGATCTGTGCCCTTTGCCACAATATCAAAATAAGGCTGCAGAATTCCATCATCATAGGAACCATAAACATCCATGCCAATATGTGCATCCAGAAGTGCCTGCTTCAGAGGCGCTCCGGGAGCGCTTAAAAGAGCATAGTCCAGCACCTCAAAGGCCATTGCCGTAAGCTCGTCAGAGGCGTCCCCTATGACCGTACTGTATGCAAGATATGCACTGCCCTCTTCATTTTCACTTTCTGCCACAGGATATTCCAGCTGAAGATCCTTTCTTTCTGAAAAAGCCGGCTGAAGAGGAAGTGCGGAATCGACTTCCAATTTCTCAAAAGCAGACAGATAGTGTTCGTCTATAAACGCCAGTTTTTCTGCCATATCCATATTTCCATAGAGATAGATATAGCTGTTGGAAGGATGATAATAAGTCTTGTGGAACTCCAGGAATTCCTCGTAGGACAGCTCCGGAATATGGTTGGGATCCCCTCCGGATTCACATCCATAAGGAGTATCCGGAAACAGAGAGTTCATGATCTCCCGTTCCAGAACCTCATCCGGTGAGGAAAACGCGCCTTTCATTTCGTTATATACTACCCCGTTATATTTCAGAGGACCATTTATGTCTTCCAGCTGGTAGCTCCAGCCTTCCTGACGGAAGATTTCTTCTTTTTTGTAGATATTAGGATAAAAAACTGCATCCAGATATACATGCATCAGATTCTGAAAATCCTGATCATTACAGCTGGCTACAGGATAGCAGGTCTTGTCCGGATAAGTCATCGCATTTAAAAATGTATTCAGAGATCCCTTGACAAGCTCCACAAAAGGATCCTTCAAAGGAAACTCTCTGGATCCGCAGAGAACACTGTGTTCCAGGATATGAGCCACTCCTGTACTGTTTTTTGGCGGTGTACGGAATGCGATATTAAATACCTTGTTTTCATCATCGTTTTCGATCAGCATCACTCTGGCACCTGTTTTTTTGTGCCGGAGAAGATAGCCCACAGAGCGAATGTCGCTGAGATTTTCTTCTCTTATAATGTCATAAGCGGTAATTCTGTCTTTATTCATGTTTGCCTCCGGTTTTTACTATTCAGTATTTCTTTTTTACGTCGGTTTATTCCGGCATACCGCCTTCTCCCGGGAAATAAAGTTCATATATCTCACGGGCTGCCCGGGTAACAAGAGCAAGCTCTTTTTCCATACCGAGGTCTTTCGGAAGGCAGACTGCAGTTTTATAGATATCTTTCTGAAGCTTTGCCTTCACATCTTCTTCCTTGATGGTAATAATACCACAGAGCATGGAATTATAAGATCTGTCTGTTTTGCACAGATCCATATAAAGCCTGATCAAATGGCAGCATTCCCTGTAAAGCAGTTCTCTATGAAGCTCGCTTTTTTCCTGAAACTCCATAAACTTCACAGAATTCAGCTCTTTCATAATATCTTTATGTGCGCCTTTTACCCCGAACCACTTATTGGCAGCATTTTTGTTAAACTCCATCGTCATCCAGAATCTCAGATAACCGTCTGCCATGTCTTTGCCGTTCTGTGCATAACGTGCTTCCCAGATTTCTTTACGGATCTGGTTTGCTTCCCGGTCTTCTCCTGATGCAATAGCCTGATCCAGAAGTGCTTTTCTCTTTTTGGGATCGGACTCTCTGTAGTACTCTGCGATTGTCTGTGTATCCATATTGTATTCTCCTTTATTCATTCTCACTGCAGTAAACCAGTTCCGTTTCTGCAAGGCTTAAAGCCTCTTCAATGACCTTATCCATGTCCATATACCGGTACATACCAAGCCTTCCGCCAAAAAGAACATTTTTTTCTTCCAGCGCCCGGCGTTCATATTTTGCATACAATTCATTATTTTTCGGATCGTTGACCGGATAATACGGCTCCGCACCTTCCGTCCATTCTGCAGAATATTCTCTCGTGATCACTGTCTTTGGCTGCTTGCCGAACTCGAAATGTTTATGCTCAATGATCCTTGTGTAGGGCACTTCATAGTCTGTATAGTTGACCACTGCATTTCCCTGATAATTCGCCATATCAAGAACTTCGGTTTCAAAACGCAGAGACCGGTAATCCAGATGTCCGTAGCAGTAATCGTAATATTCATCCAGCATACCGGTGAACAGGATCTTATCCGCCTGCGAAGACAGTTCTTCTTTGTTCGCAAAAAAATCTGTTTTCAGGATCACCTGCGTGCCTTCCAGAAGCTTTTTGATAATGCCGGTATAGCCGCCCTTGGGAATTCCCTGATAGGGATCCTTGAAGTAGTTATTGTCGTATGTATAGCGCAGAGGAAGTCTTTTGATGATAAAGGACGGAAGTTCCTTACATTCTCTTCCCCACTGCTTTCTGGTATAGCCCTCGATCAGTTTTTCATATACATCCTGTCCTACCAGAGCAAGCGCCTGCTCTTCCAGGTTCTTAGGATTCGTAATATGCATTCTGGCAATCTGTTCCTGTATCTTAGCCTTTGCTTCAGCCGGCGTGCGCACGCCCCACAGCTGATGGAAGGTATTCATATTAAAGGGCAGATTATAAAGTTCGTCCTTGTAAATGGCAATCGGTGAATTTACAAAGTGATTAAATTCTGCAAACTGATTCACATATTCCCACACTTCTTTATTTGACGTATGGAAAATATGGGCTCCATAGCGATGTACCTGGATTCCTTCAACCTCTTCTGTATAAATATTTCCGCCGATGTGGTCCCTTTTATCGATCACAAGACAGGTCTTGCCGCATTTTACTGCTTCATGTGCAAATACAGAGCCAAAAAGGCCGGCTCCTACGATAAGGTAATCATATTTTTTCATGAAAAAACCCTCTTTCTTCTGAGTCATTATACCTAGTATAACAAATCAGAAAGAAAAAGGGTAGTCCTGTTTTATGACTGGTTATGATTCGGGATCAATAAACATCGCATCCCCGAATGAGAAAAAGCGATACCTTTCCTGTACAGCTTCCTCATAAGCCGCCATGATCCGTTCCTTTCCTGCAAGAGCAGAAACCAGCATCATCAGCGTAGATTCCGGCAGATGGAAATTCGTAATCAGTCCATCGATCATTTTAAAACGATAACCTGGATAGATAAAGATTTCTGTCCATCCGCTTCCTGCACGAAGGATTCCATTTTCATCTGCAGCAGATTCCAGGGTTCGACAGCTTGTAGTTCCTACTGAGATCACCCGTCCGCCCTGTTTTTTGGTATCATTGATCAGCTTGGCCTGATCTTCCTCTACCATATAAAACTCAGAGTGCATATGGTGCTGCTCTACGTCATCCACTTTTACCGGCCGGAACGTCCCAAGCCCCACATGAAGGGTTACATGGGCAATATTCACCCCTTTTTCCTTCACTTTCTCCAGAAGTTCCTCTGTAAAATGCAGACCGGCAGTAGGAGCCGCCGCAGATCCGTCATGTTTTGCATACACAGTCTGATAGCGATTCTTATCCTGTAATTTATGAGTAATATAAGGAGGCAGAGGCATCTCTCCCAGCTGATCCAGAATTTCTTCAAAAATCCCTTCATAATGGAACTGAATCAGCCGGTTTCCTTCTTCTACAATATCAGTGATCTCTCCGGTCAGGATTCCGTTTCCAAAGGTGATCCTTGCTCCCGGACGGGCTTTTTTTCCTGGTTTTACCAGACATTCCCAGATATCGTTTTCTCTTCTTTTTAACAGAAGAATTTCAATAAGTGCCCCTGTCTCTTCTTTATGTCCGTATAAACGAGCCGGGATCACTCTGGTGTCATTGATGACCAGACAATCCCCTTTCTTTAAATAATCCAGAATATCCGTGAAGTGACGATGCTCTACACTTCCGTCCTTCATGGAAAGGTGAAGAAGCCTGGAAGAGCTTCTGTCTTCCAGAGGATCCTGTGCAATGAGCTCCTTGGGGAGATCATAATAAAAATCTGATGTCTTCATTTCTTTACTCCTTCTCTTCTGCTTCTTTCCATTCCTTCCTCCATTGGCGGATCTGATTCCATTCTTTGTTTGTCAGATCTGCTTTTTTCAGAAGATCCGGTCTCCACTTTGCAGTACGATAAACAGACTGCTCTCTTCTCCAGGCATCCACATTGGCATGATGGCCGGAAAGAAGTACAGGAGGTACCTGTTTTCCATGCCAGGTCTCCGGTCTGCTGTACTGAGGGTATTCCAGAAGGCTTCCGGAAAAAGATTCCGTCTCCCCGGATTCCTGATTTGTCAGGACTCCCGGTACCATACGGGAAATAGAGTCCATCATGACCATAGCCGGAAGTTCCCCTCCGGTAAGTACATAATCTCCAATAGAGACATAATCGGTCACGATCTCTTCCAAAACGCGCTCATCGATTCCCTCATAATGCCCACAAAGAAATACAAGATCTTTTTCCCGGGCAAAGTCCTTTGCCATCTCCTGATTAAAAACCTTTCCCTGAGGAGTCAGAAAAACAACTCTGGGTTTGTATCCGATTTTCTCTTCCACAGACTGATATGCCAGATACACCGGCTCTGCCTGCATCAGCATGCCCGCTCCGCCTCCGTAAGGATAATCATCCACTTTCTGGTGTTTGTTGAAGGCATAATCCCGGATATTCACTGCCTCAATATCCAGAAAACCACCTGCGATCGCGCGGCCTATAATGCTGGTATTCATACCGTCCCGGATCATATCCGGGAAAAGTGTCAGCACATGAAAATTCATTTATATCAGCCCTTTCATCAAGTGTATGGTCATAATATTTTTTTCAATATCCACATCAAGGATACACTCCCGGATCGCCGGAAGAAGAACTTCTCCGTGTTCTCTGGAATCTATGATATAAACGTCATTTGCCCCGGTCTCCATCACATCTTTCAGAGTACCAAACTCTGTTCCGTCCTCAAGGAGTACAGTCATACCCAGAAGGTCGGCAATGTAATACTCATCCTCCTCTAGTTCCTGCCCTTCTTCTCTTGGAATCCAAAGATCACGTCCTTTATATTTTTCGATATCATTGATATTATCCACACCATCAAATTTCAGAATTACAAGATTTTTAAAAAACTTTACATTTTTGATATCCAGACGGCGAAGTTCTCTGCCCGTATCCAAAAGTACATATTTCAGTTCCAGAAAACGTTCCGGCTCATCGGTGGTAGGATATACCTTTACTTCTCCGCGCACACCATGAGTTGTGGTGATCACACCAACCTTCAGTAAATCTTCCATATAAAACTCCCTATAGTTAAAGAAGGAGCTATGTTTCCACAGCTCCTGATCCTATCTTATGCTATCGTAAAAATTCTTTTACTGCAGAATATCCACGATTACTTTTTTGCTGCTCTTTGAAGAAGCGGCTTTTACTACGGTACGGATCGCCTTTGCAATACGTCCCTGTCTTCCGATGACCTTGCCCATATCGGCCGGTCCCACCTTCAGCTCAATGATAACTGCATCTTCTTTTTCGTTTTCGGTGACAACCACCTCATCCGGATGATCTACCAGAGATTTTGCAATTACTTCTACTAATTTCTTCATTACATACCTCCCTGCACTGCTTATGCAGCAAAGAAATACCCTCTATCAGTACTTCTTATTTCTCGATTCCGGCTGCTTTGAAGATTTTTGCAACAACTTCTGTAGGCTGAGCACCTGCTGCAAGCCATTTTTTAGCTGCTTCCTCATCTACTTTGTAAGCGCTTGGCTCAAGGTTCGGATCATAAGTACCGATCTCAGCGATTGCTTTTCCATCACGTTTGCAGCGGGAATCTGCAACTACGATTCTATAGAAAGGTGCTTTCTTCTGTCCCATTCTTCTTAATCTGATCTTTACTGCCATTTTTGTTTTCCTCCATTTATCTGTTTTCTTTTTTTGTTAGTTTATCTTAAAAGGGAAGCTTAAAGCCGCCTCTTTTACCCATTTTACCGCCCATCATACCAGGCATCTGTTTCATCATTTTCTTACTCTGTTCAAACTGCTTTACAAGGCGGTTGACTTCCGCAATTTCCACTCCGGCACCTTTTGCGATACGGTTTTTACGGGATATATTTAAAAGCCCCGGATTGCTCCGTTCCTGAGGTGTCATAGAAAGAATAATGGATTTCGTCCGCTCAAGAGCGCTTTCATCAATCATGCCCTCAATGTCCTTCATCTTGCCGCCTACTCCGGGAAGCATATTCAGGATACTGCTGATTCCACCCATTTTTTTCATCTGCTCCATACTGGTCAGGTAATCGTTAAAGTCAAAATCCATTTTCTTTAACTTTTTCTGCATCTCTGCAGCCTGTTCCTGGTCAATCGCCGCTTCTGCCTTTTCGATCAGGCTCATAATGTCGCCCATACCCAGGATTCTGGAAGCCATACGCTCCGGATAAAACTGTTCCAGATCAGAAAGTTTCTCTCCCATACCAACATAGAGGATTGGTTTGCCGGTTACCGCTTTAATAGAAAGTGCAGCACCGCCTCTGGTGTCACCATCCATCTTTGTCAGGATCACACCATCGATTCCAACTTTTTCCGTAAAGGTCTTTGCCACATTTACTGCATCCTGACCTGTCATTGCATCCACGATCAGAAGTGTGGCATCCACCTGTATATTCGCTTTGATATCTGCAAGTTCCTGCATCATATCCTCGTCTACATGGAGACGTCCCGCGGTATCCAGAAGCACTACATTCTGCTGATTGGCTTTTGCATGCTCTACTGCTGCTTTTGCAATGTTTACAGGATTTTGTTTGTCGCCCATTGAAAAGACTTCTACACCCTGTTTCTCACCGTTGACCTGAAGCTGTGTGATTGCCGCCGGACGATATACGTCACAGGCAACAAGAAGAGGTCGTTTGCCTTTTGATTTCAGCTTACCGGCAAGTTTTGCAACCGTTGTCGTTTTACCGGCGCCCTGAAGTCCGGCCATCATAAGAACTGTGATCTCACTTCCTGGTTTGATCGGAAGCTCCGTTGTGTCGCTTCCCATAAGATTTACCAGCTCTTCATTTACGATCTTGATAACCATCTGTCCGGGGTTCAGTCCGTTCATTACATCCTGACCCACTGCCCGCTCCTGAACAGCCTTGGTGAACTGTTTTACAACTTTGAAGTTTACATCCGCTTCCAGAAGAGCCATTTTAACTTCCTTCAGAGCAATCTTTACATCTTCCTCTGTAAGACGTCCTTTTCCTCTCAGCTTCTTAAATACATTCTGTAATTTTTCCGTCAAGCTTTCAAACGCCATAGTCTATAACTCCTCTAATATCTCTTTGGAAATTTCTGTAATCTCCTGCGCATGGTATTTCTCTGCAATCCGGCTGATCCTGTGGACCTGCTCCTTTATACACAGAAATTTTTCTACCAGATGCAGTTTTTTTTCGTATCCCTCAAGAGCCTGATTACATCTCCTGATCATATCATGGACTCCCTGGCGACTGATCCCCAGGTCTTCTGCAACTTCACTGAGGGAATAATCTTCCAGCACTACGCTTTCATATACCTGCTGCTGACGATCTGTCAGAAGCTCTCCGTAAAAATCATACAATAATGTTTGTTCTACAAATTTCTCCATCTGATAACCACCTTGGGTATCATACCTTATTTACACATATGTGTCAAGCCTTTTTTCTTGACAAAGTTTTTTTATATCCAATCTCCCGGATGTTCCGCATCAAAATCAAACACAAATCGCTCATAAGCATTGATCACATGCGTATCTTTGTACTTGTCATACCGTTTATGCTGTTTTCCATATGACATATGCACATGTCCGTGAAGAAAATATTTGGGACTGTATTTTTCCATCAGATGAAGGAACACCTTAAATCCCTGATGAGGAAGATCTCTTCCATCATTCAGCTGATATGCCGGCGCATGCGTCACAAGAATGTCAAAGCCTCTTCTCCATGCAATCTTTGGCCACAGTTTCCATACCCGACGTTTCATCTCGCTTTCCGTGTACTGATGGTTTCCCGGCTTATACCGCATAGATCCTCCCAGTCCCATGATCCGCACTCCCTCATGTACATAAATAGTATCATCAATGCAGATACATCCATCCGGAGGAATCGTTTCATATTTGTCATCATGATTTCCGTGAACATAAAGGACCGGCGCAGAAGTAAATGTAGCAAGAAAGGACAGATATCTGGGATCCAGATCCCCGCAGGATATGATAAGATCAATTCCTTCCAGCTTGCTCTTTTCAAAAAAATCCCACAGGTATCTTGATTCTTCATCTGCAATAGCAAGTATTTTCATATTTTATAATCCCTTCTCCACACCCTGCTGAAGTGTCACCGGTCTGGCCTGATCGTTCAGCTGCCAGCTTTTCGGAATCGTACCGATGACGTTATCACAAAGCCAGTTCATGGTAATGATCTCTTCCGGCGAAAGACTTCCTGATGGATCACTCTGGACAATTCCGTTTTGAGAATAAAGAATACCGGAAAACGGATTGAACTCTCCCCTCATGATGGTTTCTTTCAAAAGTCCCACAAGATGCTGTGTTCCATTAGGGATACTGTTCGAGCAGATTACATCGACCACCTCTGAAGACATACCCCACCAGTAATTAATGGCTTTTTTCTCAGCACTGCTGTCATCATACTTCCATGCTCCATTCATAACCGTACGGATCAGTTCTTCATAAAATTTACCCCAGTGCCATAACGGCATGGCCAGATTATGAGGCATTCCGTCTTCCATGCGATAAAGCCCAAAATATCTGGAAGCATCTTCCGGAATTACCATGTCACGACCAGATACTACAGAAATATCCTTTGCACGGATTCTTTCCATCACTTTACCCAGATCATCATCCTTAAGACTGGACCATTCCAGATATACTTTCGCACGGGGATTGATCATGGCTGCCCCGAGAGCAAATGCATTGATATTGGCAATCGTCCCAAAAATAGGATAATCTGCAATGTATGCAAGTCTGCCGTTTTCGGACATAGCGCCTGCAATGGCTCCCATCAGAAATTTCGCTTCGTGCATCCGGGCATAATAGGTACGGATATACCTGTGAGAGGTATTCAGAGAACAGTTCAGAATACGGATATCCGGATTTGCAATCGCCGCCTGGACACTGGCCTGGACAAAAGCAGGCGTAGTGGTAAAAATCATATTGCAGCCCTGATGTATCGCATCTGTGATTGCTTTTTCTGCCAGTTCAGGAACAATATTTTCATAGCATACCGTAGTAACCTCTTCCGGGAAAGTCTGTTCCAGATGGAGACGTCCCAATTCATGGGCATAAGTCCAGGCGGAAGATCCCGGAGTCTTTGCATAAATAAACGCAATCTTAAGTTTTTTCGATCCGGTAAGAAGCCTGCTGATCAAGGGTTTCTTTTCTCTGTTTGGATCCATTTTCAGATCTATTTCATTTTCATGCTCAAGAAGACCAAATTCCTCCCAGCTCTTATTGACCAGCGTTTTCAATTCAGAAACCGTCTTCTGGCATACGGTATCGTAACCATATACGGTGATAAAAGCAAGAAACGCATCCCCTGGCGTAACAGGGAGTTTTTTTCCTCCTTCCGCCTCATATTCCATAACAAATCTGGAATATACAGAGCTGAATGTCAGCTTGTCATCATCTGTCCATTCCTCTTTTTCTCCCTTACCCACAAGGCTTTGCAGCTTGGCAAAGCTTCCAGGCTTTGTAAACCAGATATAATTAATTTTAGACAATTCATAGAAATCTATAAATTCATAGTAAATTTTGTTTTCTTTTTCCTCCGTTTTGGGCGGAAGGATCCGGGTAACAAATCCGGGAACAGAAACTGCATCGTAATATTTCAGCACGCTGACACGCTTATTCCCCTCTTCCACATAAAACTGATTCATATATTCATAAGCCTTGATCGGATCGCGGATTCCTTCATTGACATGGCTTTTTGCAAGACAGGACCATTTATAGGCAAATTCCGTATTTTCCCGAAGAATAGGCATAAAATTACCGGCAAACGCATTGCTTCTGCCTTCTGTTTTTGTTCCAACAATCTGGTCAATAGGAATCTGTACCAGTCCCAGGGATCTCTCAGAATAAGATCCTCTTGCAGGAAGTATTTCGTCCAGAACTTTCAGGGTAGGGGTATCGCCCTTCATCAGTCTGGCCTGATAATCCTTCTTTCCAAGTTTATACGCTTTATTATATTCTTCCAGCATCTTATCTCATCCTCCAATGACATCTTCATACTGTTCTTTTTTATGGTTATTTTTACTCTTTCAATATAACCCAGAGTTTTTTGGAACGCAAGCATAAAAATACATGAAAAAATGAGCAGTTCCCGTACAGGATGACGGATTTTTTGTTTTGATCCATGTATTTTTTCTTGCCAATCAATTACATCTGCGGTATTCTAATTGTAACGATACATCAAGGAGGAATGGACCACTTATGGACAAGGCAAAAGTTTATTACACAAATCTGAGGACCGGTTTCAACAATAATCTTCTGGATAAATTAAAGAAACTGATCAAGAAAGCCGGCATCGGAACTATTGATTTTGACGGCAAATATACAGCTATCAAGATTCATTTCGGTGAACCGGGAAATCTGGCTTTTCTCCGTCCTAATTATGCCAAGGCTGTTGCTGACGTAGTAAAAGAGCTGGGCGGAAGACCTTTTCTTACCGACTGCAACACTCTTTATGTAGGAGGACGCAAAAATGCTCTGGACCACCTGGACAGTGCTTATACAAACGGTTTTTCTCCGTTTTCCACCGGCTGTCATGTTCTGATTGCTGACGGTCTGAAGGGAACGGACGAAGTCTACGTTCCAGTAGAGGGAGCTGAATATGTAAAAGAAGCTAAGATCGGACGTGCGATCATGGATGCTGATGTTTTTATTGCTCTTTCTCATTTTAAAGGCCATGAAGCAACCGGCTTCGGCGGTACACTGAAGAACATTGGAATGGGCTGCGGTTCCCGCGCAGGCAAAATGGAAATGCACAGCGCCGGCAAACCTCATGTAGACCAGGATCTCTGTATCGGCTGTCACCGCTGTGAAAAGATCTGTGCTCATAATGCACCACAGTTTACTGACAACAAGGCTTCCATCGATCACGACAAATGTGTAGGCTGCGGAAGATGTATCGGTGTCTGTCCCAAGGATGCTGTTCTTGCCGCCTCCGATGAATCCAACGATATCCTGAACTGCAAGATTGCAGAATACACAAAGGCGGTTGTTGACGGACGTCCTGCATTTTATATCAATCTTGTGATCGATGTTTCTCCATACTGTGACTGCCATGCAGAAAATGATGCAGCCATTGTCCCGGATGTAGGATTTTTCGCCTCCTTTGATCCGGTCGCACTGGATATCGCCTGTGCAGATGCGGTAAATAAGCAGCCTGTGATCTCCAATACCTTCCTGGCGGAATCCGATCACGAAGGTCATGACCACTTTGGTGCGATGTTCCCTACCACCGACTGGACCTCCTGCATTGCCCATGCAAAGAAACTCGGTCTGGGAACAGATGAATATGAACTGATCGAAGTATAAACGGATCGCTTTTAAAAACTCAAAAACCGCAGATATGAAGTTCCTGCTGAAGGAGCCATATCTGCGGTTCTTTTTATATTTTTATATTACAGGCTTGCCCGGATCACTCTTGGCTTACATCCTGCATCCTCCAGAGCTTTTACAATCTGATTTTTGTGCTCTGTTCCGAATGCTTCCATGGTTACTTTTAATTCCACAGCAGCATTACGGTTTGTCGTTACAAACTGGTTATGATCCAGTTTGATTACATTTCCCTGGTTCTGTGCTATGATCGTTGCCACTCGGACAAGCTCACCGGCTTTATCCGGAATCAGAACAGAGACTGTAAAGATACGATCTCTCTGAATCAGTCCATGCTGTACCACAGAAGACATAGTGATCACATCCATATTTCCTCCGCTGAGGATAGAAACCACTTTTTTTCCGGTAAAATCAAGATGGCGAAGAGCTGCTACCGTTAAAAGACCTGAATTTTCAACAATCATCTTATGATTTTCTACCATGTCCAAAAATGCCATGATCAGCTCATCATCTTCGATCGTAATGATCCCATCCAGATTTTCCTGAAGATATGGAAAAATATGCTCACCGGGAGTCTGCACTGCCGTACCGTCTGCAATGGTATTTACATGAGGAAGAGTCACAACCTCACCTTTTTCCAGAGAAGCTTTCATACAGGCAGCTCCTGCCGGTTCCACACCAATCACTTTAATATGAGGATTCAAAAGCTTGGCAAGAGTGGAAACACCTGTAGCCAGACCGCCGCCGCCAATCGGTACCAGAATATAATCGACAAGCGGAAGTTCCTGTACGATCTCCATAGCAATGGTTCCCTGACCCGTTGCAACTGCCGGATCATCAAACGGATGAATAAAGGTATAGCCTTCTTTCTCAGCCAGTTCCAGTGCATGCGCACAGGCCTCATCGTAAACATCCCCTTTCAGGATCACCTCTGCCCCATAGCTTTTGGTTCTCTCCACCTTGATCAAAGGTGTCGTAGTCGGCATAACGATCACTGCCTTTACACCAAATTTATGCGCAGCATAGGCAACTCCCTGGGCATGATTTCCGGCAGAAGCTGTAATCAGTCCTTTCTGCCTTTCCTCATCAGACAGTGTACTGATCTTATAATAGGCACCTCTTACCTTATATGCGCCTGTTCTCTGCATGTTTTCCGGTTTCAGAAAAACCTTGTTTCCGGTAAGCTCAGAAAAGTAGCTGCTTTTGATCAGCTTTGTTTCTTGTGTGACTTTTTTTACAATTTCTGACGCTTCCTCAAAGCTCTCCAGTGTAAGCATAATTTTCTCCTCCTCGTTCTGTTTTATCAGTCTGCTTCTTTTTCATCAATATCAAACAAAGCGTTTACAAAAGCATCTGCATCAAATTTCTGCAGATCATCTATGCTTTCGCCCACACCAATATATTTCACCGGAATATCAAGTTCTGACTGGATCGCAACAGCAATTCCTCCTTTTGCCGTTCCGTCAAGCTTTGTTAAAATGATTCCCGATACGTTTGCAACATCGGCAAACTGTTTTGCCTGAGAAAGAGCATTCTGTCCTGTAGTTCCGTCAAGGACCACCAAAGTTTCCAGGTATGCTTCCGGATATTCCCTTTCCAGAATACGGTAGATCTTACGAAGTTCTTCCATAAGATTTTTCTTATTGTGAAGACGTCCTGCCGTATCACAGAGAAGCACATCCGCATTTCTTGCCTTGGCCGCTGCCACTGCATCATAAACCACGGACGCAGGATCTGCTCCGGACTGTCCTCCGATAATCTCCACACCTGCACGGTCAGCCCACTGTGCAAGCTGCTCTCCTGCGGCTGCACGGAAAGTATCCGCTGCTGCAAGGATCACCTTTTTTCCTTCATCTTTCAGCTTACCTGCCAGTTTTCCCACAGAAGTTGTCTTTCCTACGCCATTGACACCGATCACAAGGATCACCGATTTACGGTTCTCAAATTCATATTCGGTACTGTCTACACGCATCTGATCTTTGATGCTGTCGATCAGCAGCTGTTTACATTCCGCCGGATTCTTGATGTGCTTTTCAGCCACTTGTTTTTTCAGGTTTTCCAGTATGGCAGAAGTGGCATTGATACCAATATCTCCCATAACCAGAATTTCTTCCAGCTCCTCATAAAAATCCTCATCTATACTGGAATATCCACTGAAAATCGAGTCAAAACCTGCCACGATATTGTCTCTCGTTTTTGCAAGACCGCTGACCAGTCTTTTAAAAAAGCCTTTCTTCTCCTCAGCCATACTCAAGCCTCCTTTATTTACTCAACTGATTTTCTACAAGATCCACAGAAACCAGGGTTGAAACACCTTTCTCCTGCATGGTGATACCATATAGTCTGTCTGCGGCATTCATGGTTCCACGTCTGTGTGTAATTATAATAAACTGTGTGTTCTTCGTCAACTTCTGAAGGTAAGATGCAAATCTTCCTACGTTAGAATCGTCCAGAGCGGCCTCAATCTCATCAAGAAGACAGAAGGGCGATGGTTTCAGATTCTGAATGGCAAAGAGAAGAGCAATAGCCGTCAGTGCTTTTTCTCCGCCTGACAACTGCATCATATTCTGCAGTTTCTTTCCTGGCGGCTGAGAAATGATTTTAATACCTGCCTCCAGAATATCTTCATCCTCCGAAAGCTCCAGCGTTCCCTTTCCTCCGCCAAAAAGTTCTTTGAATGCTTTATCAAACTCTCTCTGGATGTCATGGAATTTTTCTGCAAACTGCCTTCTCATTCCTTCATCCAGTTCCTGAATAATACTTTCCAGCGTCTTTTCCGCCTGTACCAGATCCTCATACTGCCCGGACAAAAAGGCGTGGCGTTCCGAAAGCTCCTTGTAGTCCTCGATCGCATTTACATTAACTGAACCCAGTTTTCGGATTTCATCCTTAATGCGCGAAACTTCTTTTTTCATTTCCTGACGGTCTGTCAATTCCTCTTTCCGATACGTCAGAGCATTATTCGGAGTGATCTCATATTCCTCCCACATATAAGAAATCTGAGTTTCTCTTTGCTCTTCCACTTTTTCCGCCTGGCTCTTCAGACGAAAACATTCCTTATCCAAAAGAGAGGTCCGTTCAGAAAGCTGATCTCTTTTTTCAAAAAATGCCTTATGGTTTATATTTTTTTCTTCCTTCTGCGCCTGTTTCTCGTCTCGCTGACGCTGAAGCTCCTGGTCCAGACTGCTGCAGGCATCTACTGCATCCTTTAGATTATGGATTCCTTCCTGCTTTCTTTTGGTTTCTTCTATACTTATTTTCAGATTTTCTTCCAGTTCACGACTTTCTCGCTGAAAAGCCTCCATCTCACCTAAAAGACGGATCAGATTTTCCTGAAGGAAATGTTCCTGCTGAGAAAGAGCGGCTTCGTCCAGACGGATCTGCTCCAGCTCCTTCATCTTGGCAGCTTCCTCTGCTCTCCATTCCCCCAGTTCCTTTTGTTTTGTCTCAATAAACGTTTCCAGTTCTTTTTCATCTCTCTGAGATTCTTCCAGTTCTTTCGCGATCGAAGAATGATCTGCACGGATCTCTCCTGCCTGTTTCCTGAGTTCCTCTTTTTCCCGGTCGATCTGCTGGTAGCTTTTCTGAATATTTGCTTCTTTTTCTTCCAGCTGTTCCAGATTCATCCTGGCTGTGTTCTGATCCACATACTGCTGTCTGAGCTTTTCCTGGAAATCAGCAATCGTATCACGAAGAACGTTTCTTCTGCTGCGGTTATCTCCGATTGCTGTCTGAAGCTCTGACAAGTCCTTTTTCAGAAGTCCTACACTGTTTTCCAGTTCTTCAATCTCTCTTCTTCGTCCAAGAAGATTACTGTTATTTTTAAAGGCACCACCTGTCATGGATCCGCCGGGACTCAGTGATTCTCCCTCAATCGTCACCATACGGAGACTGTGCCTGTATTTTTTTCCGATTGCAATGGCATGATCAATATGATCCACCACAAGAACTCGCCCCAGAAGATACTGCACCAGACCACTGTATTCCGCGTCTGCTTTTACCAGCGTATCCGCAGTTCCGATCACACCGTTTTCCTTAAGAACTTCTCTCTGAGAAAGTCCTCCTCGTGCGCTTATATTGGAAAGAGGCAAAAAAGTAGCCCGTCCAAAACGGTTCTTTTTTAGGAATTCGATCATACGCTTAGCAGTCTGCTCATTGTCTGTAACAATATTCTGAATACTGCCTCCTAAAGCAGTTTCAATGGCAACTTCATAATCCTTCTGCACATGAATGATATCTGCCACAACTCCCCTGATACCAGGTTCACGGCTTTTCTGTTCCATTACACGACGGATACTGTTGCCATATCCATCATACCTCTCCGTAATATTTTTCAGAGATTCCAGACGGGATGCTTCTCTATGATAAGCCGTCTGGCCTATTTCCATCTGACGGCTCTGTTCTTTCAGCTTTTCCTGGAGTTTCTGCACCTCTCCGTCAAGACGTACACACTCCCCATTCATAGAATCAATGGAATGCGTCACACTGTCATATCGGCTCTGAGCTTTTTTTCTCTCAGAGGCCAGTTCTTCCTCCTCTGTTTTCAGGTGAAGGATCCTCTGACTTACAGAAGCTTTACGAATATCCAGCTGCTCCATCATTGCATCAAATCGCTGTGCTTTTCCCTTGGTAGTCGCACGACTGTTCAGTATTTCAATGATTTCGTTCTTCCCATCTTCTACCGATGCAGCACAGGCAGACGCTTCTGACTGAATGTTTTCCAGATGTTCTGTTTCCTCTCTCAGCCTTCTCCGCTGTTCTGCAAGCTTTTCATGAAGCGCTTCCTTTTCCTCTGAAAACTTCTCTTTGTCAGCCGTCCTTTTCTTCAATTCCTCTGCCAGTGTCTCAAGACGATTTCTGTAATGATCGCTGTTTTGTTTTCCTGCAAGGATCTGTTCTTCAAGTACCTGAATCTGGCCTTCATGCTGCTGTCTGGTCAGCGCATTCTGCTGCTGCCGCTCCTTGAGTTCCTCCAGCCTTCCATTCAGTTCCTCCAGTTCCTGCTCCAGACGCTCATACTCTACTTTCGTCTGCTCATAAGCTTCTTTTGTATCCTTCAGTTCAGCTTCTGTATTCTCCAGTTTTTCTTCCAGTTCTTCCAGAAGCTTTCCTGTATGATCGTAATCCAGAAGGAATAAATTAACATCCAGTTCACGGAGTTCTTCTCTTTTGGCAAGATAGATTTTTGCTGTTTCAGACTGCTTTTCCAACGGTTCCAGCTGTCTGGTAAGTTCTGTCAGGATATCCGTCACACGAACCAGGTTCTGACGCTCCTCATCCAGCTTTTTGATGGTCGTATTCTTTCTGCGCTTAAATTTTACAATTCCTGCTGCCTCGTCAAAAAGTTCACGTCTGTCTTCCGGCTTGCCGCTTAAGATCTTATCGATCTGCCCCTGCCCGATGATCGAGTATCCTTCTTTGCCGATACCAGTATCATAAAACATTTCCTGGATGTCCTTCAGCCGACAGTTACTTCCATTGATCAGATATTCACTTTCACCGGAGCGATAAAGCCGCCTGGTAACTGTCACTTCATTAAATTCCACCGGAAGCTTGTGGTCGCTGTTGTCCAGAGTAATGGCAACCGAAGCAAAACTTAATGGTTTACGAAGCTCTGTTCCGGAAAAAATAACATCCTGCATATTTCCGCCGCGGAGCTGTTTCGCACTCTGCTCTCCCAGCACCCAGCGGACTGCATCACCTACATTGCTTTTCCCACTTCCATTTGGTCCTACGATTCCGGTTATGCCATTATGAAATTCAAAATTGATCTTCTGAGCAAAGGATTTAAATCCGTGTACCTCAATGTTCTTTAAATACATATGTCACCTTTATTTTTTGATCTTGCGGATAGCCTGATAAGCAGCGGCCTGCTCTGCGGCTTTTTTTGTATGTCCTGCGCCATTGCCCGCAGGTACGCCATTGATCCGTACCTCTACCTCAAACTGTTTGTTGTGATCCGGTCCGGTCTCTCCGGTCAGAATATATTCTACCGGATGCTTGCCGTCTTCCTGAACAAGCTCCTGAAGGATGGTCTTGCTGTCATAAAAGAGCTGCTTATGCTCCATATCATTTAATATAAAATTCAGGACAAACTCCTTCGCATCAGCAAATCCACCGTCCAGGTAAATTGCCCCCAGAAGAGCCTCTGTAGCATCTGATACAATAGAATCTCTCATACGTCCTCCGGTCATATCTTCTCCCTTTCCAAGAAGGAGGTATTCCGGAAGACCAAACTGTCTCGCACAATAAGCAAGACTTGGTTCGCATACAAGGCTGGCACGTTTTTTGGTGAGTTCTCCTTCCGGGAGCTGAGGAAAACGTGCATACAGCACGTCGCTGCTGATCAGTTCCAGCACCGCGTCCCCCAGAAACTCCAGTCTCTCATTACAGCCAAGCTTTCCAAGCTTTTTTTCATTTGCGTAGGAACTGTGTGTCAGCGCCTGACGCAATAATTTTTTATTACGGAACCGGTAACCGATCTTCTGTTCCAGCTGTTCCATTTTTTATACCTCTTTCTCTTCTTTCCCCTGGGGATTTTCCGGATATACCGGTGGAAGAATCCTCTCTGCTATTTTTTCATTGATCTTCTGCTGCTTAAACTGTACACACTGGAAGACAGCATTTTTAATCTCCACTGCTTTTGCACTGCCATGGGTTTTTACCACAAGACCCTTCAGTCCCAGAAGCGGCGCTCCACCGTACTTGGTGGTATCAAAATCTTTCAGGGTTTCTTTCAATGCCGGTTTGATCAGAAGAGCTCCGATTTTACTTCTCAGATTTTTCATCATTCCGCCCTTGATCTTTTTGATCAGAGATCCGCTGACTCCTTCATAAAGCTTCAGAATCACATTTCCCACAAAAGCTTCGCAGACGATCACATCTGCATAGCCGGAAGGAATATCCCTGGCCTCAATGCTTCCAATAAAGTTGATTCCTTCTGCTTCTTTTAAAAGTGGAAATGTTTCTTTTACAAGAGCATTTCCCTTTTCTTCTTCGGCGCCGTTATTGACAATGGCAACTCTGGGGTTTTTGACTCCCACTACCTGTTCCATATAAATGGATCCCATCTTTGCAAACTGTACCAGATGAGAAGGTCTGGCGTCTACATTGGCTCCACAGTCGATCAAAAGACTTACGCCTTCCATGGTAGGGATCAGTGGTGCAAGAGGAGGACGTTCCACTCCCTTTGCCCTTCCCACAAGTACCTGTCCGCCTACAAGAACAGCTCCTGTGCTTCCTGATGAAACAAAAGCATCTGCTTCTTTTTTCTTTACAAGATTTAATCCCACTACAATAGAGGAATCCTTTTTCTTACGAATGGCAAACACAGGTGGTTCTGCCGTTTCGATCACTTCTGAAGTGTGCAGGATCTGTATTCTGTCCTGAGGGTATCCCGGATATTTATCCAGCTCTTTTCGGATCACGTCTTCGAGGCCGGTAAGGATCACAAGGATATCCTCACGTTCTTTTACGGCTTCTACGGCTGCTTTTACAGGTTCTTCCGGTGCATGGTCGCCTCCCATGGCGTCCACGACTACTTTTACTAACTCTGCCATAATATGCCTCCTGTTAAAAATTCAAACTTTATCATACTAAATTTAAAGGGGTAAAGTCAAGATATGTGGGAAATTTCTATAAAATATCCCTTCCGTCCAGTACTGCTTCTATCAGGCAATCTCCCTGATAACTGAGCTTCAGCGAAAAGAAAGGCGCATTTTCATTCAAAAGCCGTAAAAAAATCTTGTCACCCTCCCAAAGGTTCAGCTTCAGAAGTTCCTCCTTTTTCACCCATTCCAGAATCCCCTCATCGCAGTCCTGCAATTCTCCGGAAAAACCATCCGCAGTATAAAGGCACATATATTCTGTTCCATAGCCTTCCTGAGTAAAGGTAACCATTCCCCTGAATCTCCAGGAAGTCAAAGTAAGTCCAGTTTCTTCATAAGCCTCTCTCAGAAGACAGTCCTCCGGGCTTTCCCCTTCTTCAAAATGTCCGCCGATGCCGATCCATTTATCTTTATTGACATCTTGTTTTTTTGATACCCGGTGGAGCATCAGATAGGCGTCCTCCTTTTCCACATAACACAGTGTGGTCATCGGGCTTTTTGTCTTTTTCTCATCCATGATTCTGCGCCTCGATTCTTTCTGCCAGATCGTTCAGATAGACCCAGCGATCCATTTTTTCTTCCAGAAGAGCTTCTGCTTCTTCTTTTTCTTTTGTCAGCTCGTTGAGCTTTCCGGAATTTGTGGCATTTGCCATGATATCCGCATCCAGCTTTTCAATCTTTGTTTCCAGCTTTGCGATATCCTCATCAATTGTCTCGTATTCTCTCTGTTCCTTAAAAGAAAACTTCAGTTTCGTGGTACGGTTCTGCTTCCAGGTTTTTACGGAATCCTTTTCCCCTGAAGCGGCTGCATTATCGTTTTCTCCGGCTCCCTTGCCGCCTTCTTTCTTTCCAGAGGCAAAATCATTTCCTGACGTATCCCCAAAACGTCTCTTTTTTGATTCCAGATAATCCGTATATCCTCCCTCATACTGTGTCAGATTTCCATCTCTGTCAAATTCAAAAATACGGTCTGCCAGATTATCCAGAAAATAACGGTCATGAGAAACTGCGATCACAATTCCCGCAAAAGAATCCAGATAATCCTCAAGAATCGTCAGCGTAGGAATATCGATATCGTTGGTAATCTCATCCAGCAGCAGTACATTTGGAGCTGCTGCAAGGATTTTCAGAAGATACAGCCTTTTCTTTTCTCCTCCGGAAAGCTTTTCAATAGGAGCATACTGCATAGAAGAGTCAAAAAGGAACTGTTCCAGAAGCTTTGCCGCACTGATCAGGCCATCCTTTGTAGGAATATATTCTGCAACATCCTTGATATAATCAATGACCCTCTGGCTGGTGTTCATTTCTTCGATTTCCTGAGAAAAATATCCCATACGGATGGTCTCACCTGTTTCTACATAACCACTGTCCGGCTCCAGTATCCCGGCAATGATCTTAAGAAGTGTGGATTTGCCGCAGCCGTTTGGTCCGATGATCCCAAGCCTCTGATTTTTCAGCACAATGTAGTCAAAATCCCGGATGCAGACCTTTTCTCCAAAGCTTTTGGAAATGTGGTGCAGCTCAATGGTTTTCTTTCCCATTCGGGTTTCCACAGAATCAATCTCCACACTCTTATCCCGCACCGGAGCAGTTCCATTTTTCAGTGCTTCCAGCCTTTCCAGCCTCGCTCTCTGTTTGGTGGTTCTTGCACGGCAGCCTCGTTTCGCCCACTCCAGCTCCATGCGCAGAACACTCTGTCTCTTTCGCTCTGAGGCCACTTCCATTTCCTCACGTTCTGCCTTCATCTCCAGAAATTTGGAATATTTCGCCTCATAGGTATAGGTTTTTCCATGACTGATCTCCAGGATTTTATTTGTAACCCGATCCAGAAAGTATCGGTCATGAGTTACCATGATCACAGCTCCTTTAAACCGGTTCAGATAATCCTCCAGCCACGCTGCCATCTCATTGTCCAGATGGTTGGTGGGCTCGTCCAGAATCAGAAGATCCGCAGGATTGATCAGAACCCTAGCCAGTGCCACACGCTTCTTCTGACCTCCGGAAAGATGAGCAATCTCCTCCTCATGGTCTGCAATTCCCAGTTTGTTAAGAACCATGTGTGCATCTGTTTCCGGATTCCAGTCCGCCTCTCTTTTTCCTTCGCTCACATAAGAAAGGATCGTCGCGCCTTCCGGAAACTGCGGATGCTGAGAAAGATAAGAAAGGCGCAGACCGTTCTGGCGGATTACCTGTCCCTCATCTGCCTCCTCCAGTCCGGCCAGGATTCTTAAAAAAGTAGTTTTTCCTGTACCGTTGATACCTATGATCCCTATTTTATCTCCCTGGTGGATACCTACGGAAATATCATCAAAGATCACCTTATCTCCATAAACTTTACTAATGTGTTCCATATTTAAAATATTCATTTCAATACTCCTCATACAGTCATTCTCATTATAGTTTCTTTCCATTTACAACAGAAAGTTCTTATCCTGTCAGCCTTCTTCCACTCTTACAGCTTTTTCTTCTCTTGGAAAACGCTTTATATAATAGATCACAAAAAGGACAGCGGTAATCCCCCAGGATACCGGATAGCTGAGCATAATGGTTTCGATCCCCGGAAAAACCGGCAGAACGGCAAACATCCATGTAATCCTGAGAATGCAGACGCCTCCACAGGTAAGGATCACCGGAACCAGCACCTTGCCTGCTCCTCTCAGTGCACCGGAAAGGATTCCGATTGCTACATAAAGGAAATAAGACGGCATCAGAAAACGCATCATATAGACTCCGATCTCAACAACTCCCCGGTCTGTGGTAAAAAGCCGATACAGAGGGTCTGCAAAGACAACCAGCAGCCCGCTGAGAGCAATTGCCGCCGCATAGGACATTCCCAGACATACCAGTACACTTTTTCTCATACGTTTTGTTTTTCCCGCACCATAATTCTGTCCCACAAAAGTGGTAATTGAAATAGAAAATGCATTTACCACCATCCAGAAAACTGCATCGATCTTCCCGAAGGTTCCCCAGGCCGCCACATGGTCGGTTCCCAGACGATTGACAAATACCTGGATCACAATATTGGCCACACAATACATAGCCGCTTCAATTCCAGCCGGTATACCGATTCGAAGTACGGAACGAAGTGAATTTCCATAAAAACGAAGTTTCTTTATTTCCAGCTTAAAATATCCCTGTCCTTTTATCAGCATTGCCGATACGATCACTGCACTGACCCCCTGACAGAAGATAGTCGCAATGGCAACGCCCTCTACACCCATACCTCCAATAACTACCAGAAGAATGTCCAACAGGATATTCAGAACACAGGCCGTTATCAGCACATACAACGGACGTCTGGAGTCACCCATTGCCCTGAGAACAGCCGCTCCCATATTATAAACAAGGTTGAATACCGTTCCGCAAAAATAAATATGCAGATAAACGCTGGATTCATCCATCAGTTCCATAGGAGTATTCATCATCTGTAAAATCGTATCGGATGAAAAAAAAACAATAATCCCAATTACACAGCCCGCCACAATTGAAAAAGCTGCTGCTGTATGTATCGTCCGATCCAGATTCTTTTTGTCCTGGGCCCCGTAAAACTGGGATACGATCACTGCCGCACCTGAAGTCAGACCTACAAACACCTCCACGATCAGATTTACGATCTGATTGACAGAACCTCCAACCGCTGCCAGTGCTTCCTTACCCACAAAACGACCGACAACAATCGTGTCGGCCGTATTATAGATCTGCTGAAAAAAAGTCCCGAACACAATCGGAAAAAAGAACAATAACAGCTGCTTCCAGATCACGCCTTCTGTGATCTGATTTTTTTTATTCATTTTCAAACCTCCAAAATCCCAAAAAATTCCTCTGCTATGAAGTATAGCAGAGGAATTCCTGAAAATCAATTTTTTGTTGTATATATGGAAATTTTTAATCTGTCAGCCCGGGATCTTCAGGTTATGCCTGTCCGTTCCATATCCTCCATGAGAAAACTCTCTTCGCAATTCCCGCATACGATAATCTTTATGGTACATCTCCTCAGAAACTGCAGAAATGTTTGCACTGCTGCAGATGCTTCCAAGCTTCATCATCACGGCACGTCTGACATATCCGGCTGCAAGACTTATTTTCAGATATCCATACATAAGGAAACAGCCGGCTCTGTGGAAAATTCCGTTTTCGTACCGGGAATGGCTTCTCAGATATGCAGCCATACCAAACACAACAATTACAGCAAAAGAAACAAGTGAAATCTGTTCTATAAACGTCATGATCACCGACCTCCTTTTTTATGGTTCCCATTATTATTTATCTATATATTAATCCTCCTTTTTTTAATTGTCAATCTTTTTATTTATTTTCTCATTAATTTCTGTTTTATTATGCAGTAAAACCAATTTCACGGTCCCCAAGTGTATCTGGAACTGTATCTGTAATATTTTTTGTAATACCTGTTATAGGTTGCCCAAAGCTTCCGTTCCTCATGTCTGCCATAACCGGAACTGTCTGCCAGCTGCCGCCCAAAAGAATCATAAAACACAATCCACACCGTATTTTTTCACTTTGTTATTTTTCATGACCAAAACCTCCTGTCATTTATTTTATAATTCCATCATAACAGATTGTTTTGCAGATTTGTTTTATGCCTTTCTCATTTCTAAAAACATATCGGATGCCTCTCGGAATTCTGAATCAATATCCTTTCCCCCAACGAGTATTTCCCAACCCTTAGCATAAAGAGATTCCATCCTTTTTTCAAACTCGCTTCTTTCCACTCGGATACTGGAATTATCCAGCCCGTCTGTCACCAGAAAAAACAAGACCCGGGATCTGTCTGTACCATTTTCCTGTCGAAGTCTGCAGAACAGGCTCAATAGTTCATCCACAGCATCCAGATATGCCGTGTGATCTTTTACAAAATAGGAAAAGCTGTCCATTTTTCTTACATACTGCATTGGCATCCGGCTATACAAAAGCTCACATTTTTCATTACAAAGCGCCACTGTCACCAGTGCCTCTCCGCTGTTTTCTGCTGCATTTATGTTTTTCTTCACTTCTTTCCCTCTTCTTCCCCCTGCCAAAAATAAAATCACATCTGTTCGGATGTTAATTTTATTATACAGAACAAAAAGGGAAATCTGTGTTTGAAATTCATAGTCAAAAAGAGATAAAGTCACAATAAAAAACTTTTTCTTTTAGATAATACGATAAGCTCCTTTATTATGTAAATCAGATACTATTTCCGATAGCATCAATAATCTCTTTATAATCCAGTTCTCCCAAACCATTTCCTGCAACAGAGGGATAGTGTATTACATTATTCCAGTTTTCTGTAACAACACTCCATTCCTTTTCATATGGTGTAAATAAAATCAATCGTTTGGAAGAGTCAGAAATCTGTCCCGGACATTGCTCGTCTCCCCACCAGGAAGTTAGTTCTCCGAAGGATCCTGCCATCCCTGAAGGATAGCAGGAAGATTTTTTTCCATAACCCAACTCATGCGTAGAAGCAACCGGAATATGTCGATATATTACTTTTACCTCTTTTGTCGTTTGTGGCATAGACTGAACTGAGGTAAAATCTGGTGTTGATTTCGTTCCGTATATAATTCCAGTTTTTACAGGAACTTCTGTTTCCTTAACTTCTGTTTCCTTAACTTCTTCTTTCTCATCTTTGTGCTTTTCTGTTATTTCTACATCATAATACGACGTCTCAGAACCTTTTTCTGTTTTCTTCGACTCATCTTTTATACAAAATCTCACAATAAAAACCCCTGCCAAAACAGCCAGACACACTGTAATTAATATTTCCATATTTTTCATTCTCCTTTTGAATGCTCATAATAATTTTATTTTCTTTATCCTTTTTTATCAATCTGTGACATCCAATAGGGGCAGATTATTTAAGCAAAAAGAATCTGGCTGACTCCATCAAAAAAGACAAAAAAAACAGAACCCTTTACAGGATTCTGCTTTTTACGTTTCATTAGTCTTCAACTTTAACGATTTCTTTCTTATTGTAGCTTCCGCAAGCCTTGCATACTCTGTGAGGCATCATCAGGGCACCACATTTGCTGCATTTTACCAGGTTCGGAGCACTCATCTTCCAGTTTGCACGTCTTTTATCACGTCTAGCTTTAGATGTTTTGTTCTTTGGACATATGGACATAGGTTACACCTCCTTAAATTTACTAAATATATCACTGATAGCTGCCATGCGGGGATCCTTCGGCTCCTCTGCACATCCGCAGGGACCGTCGTTGAGGTTTTTCCCACACTGGCTGCAGATGCCTTTGCAGTCTTCTCTGCAGAGTACCTTCAAAGGCCAGCTCATCAGTACCTCAAGATAGACCAACCGGTCCACATCCAGGTCCATTCCTGTGAGATAGTTGCTCTCATCCAGATCATTAACTCTTTCTTCATCTGTAAGCTTCATATCCAGCTTTCGCTCAATATGGCACGGTATCTCCACCGCTACCTGCTCAAGACAACGGTCACAAGGCATCCCGACAGTCACAGAAGTGCTGCCTTTTAGCTCAAGAACCTTATTTCCTGTATTGGTAATGGTCAATTCTACCGGTTTTTTCTCCAGTACAGGAAACTGCCCAAGCTGAAATTCTATTTTTTCAAGTTCCAGCTCCGCGCTGACCTGTATGGTTTTTCCCTCACAGGATGTAACATCTGATAAATGAATCTGCATAATTATCTCCTATTCACACTTAGTCAATTATACATAGGAGGCAACCCTTTGTCAAGGATTTTTCCAACTGTTACAACAATTCTGTTATTTTTTGTCAAAAATATCAGGACGACTCATCAGTTCCAGCGGATAATCTCCCAAATGTTCCAGCTTGAATCCGTTTGCTTTATATTTTTCATAATCAAAAGCATTCAGTTCATCACATGCAAGTTTATGGAATTCGTAGAAATTCGGCCAGTATTCGTAACCATCTCCCAGATTATGAGTCAGATAAGCATCTGCAATATCACAGCCCATCTGAGGAGCTACATAAAAGGCACCCATTGCAAGAACATTTACACCATTTCCTGTAATGGCCCGAAGAGCAGCCGGAACACTTTCTACTACTCCTGAAAATACACCCGGACATTTGCTTGCAGCAATGTGGATTCCCATTCCAGTTCCACAGAAGATCAACGCACGTTCAAATTCACCTTCTGAGATCATGGAACCTACACGAAGTCCGATTCGATGGAACATTAAATCTGTATCATCGTCTTCCGGAGAACGTACTCCCACGTCTGTTACAGTCCATCCATACTCTTTCAGATGAGCCACGACAGCCTCCTTCAAAGGATATCCTGCAAAATCCGCACCAACAAGGATCTGTTTGTCTTTAATGGTTTTCATCACATTACCTCCTGATCTCTTATCTTTTTTTATTTTACTCTGTAAGATAGTTCAGCAAATTCTTAAACAGACGGTCATACCCTTCCCACTCACAGAACTCCAACGGCGCCCAGTGAGGAGAACAGTCACTGGAAAACACTGCCGATTTCCCTTTTCCATAACTGCCTGCAGCGATAAAAGGATCACCACAGATCGATGCGATCAGCTCTGCTTCCGGTTTCACAGTACTTTTATTATAGCCCAAAAGCCGCGGCCATTCTCCCTGTATACCATCCAGAACCGGATGATCTGCCAGAACTGTTTCCGGGGAAACACCCTCACAGTGCTCCATTCTGTCATCATAAGGAAGAAGCTGTACCGGAAGTACATCCTGTACCGGTGTTGCCCACCATTTTCCCTGTCCGCCGATTCCGTTAAATGTCATATAACCACCGAACATCAAAAGAGCACCACCCTGAAGGACGTATTCCTTCAGCAGCTGACAACGATTGGGGAACATTTTTCCAGAAGAAAAAGTTTCGGAAGGAATCAGCAGCGTATCTGCACCGATATCTGATAAAACAATACAGTCATATTCCTGAAGTTCTTCTATGGTAAATGGAAAGCTGTCATTTGCAATGTGATTCGGCATATAGGTAAGCTCGTATCCAGCTTTTTCAATAGCTTTATCGATCCATCCAAGTCCCGTTTCATATTTTGCTGCTGAAAAACTGTTAAATCCCTTGGTCTCTGTCTGGACTGCCATCCAGGATTCTCCTGCAAACAAAACCTTTTTTGCCATAAGCTTCTCCTCTCTGCCTATTTTGTTTTCTTTGGCTTCTGACTGAAATAATCAATCACAAGTGCCAGGATCAGAACTGCACCCCAGATCAATGTTACATAATAAGTAGATACACTTCTGAAACGGTTGATACCAGACTCGATCATCTTAAGAAGAACAATCGCTGTGATCACACCGGAAATCTTTCCTTTTCCGCCATTTGGACTGACACCGCCAAGAACGATCAGGAGGATCGCCTGCATGGTGTAATTGCTTCCATAATCAGCCCTTGCAGAAGAATAGGTTGCAAGCATCATCAGTCCACCCAGTGCTGCACAGATCGATGATGTAATATACGTACGGAATAAAAGAGCGGTTGTGTTAATACCTGAAAACTTAGCAACATGTGCATTGGTTCCATAAAGCCGCAGTTTTGTTCCGTAGGTACTCTTTTCCAGCATGAGCCAGATAATAATCGCAACAACGATAAAAACGATCAATCTTCTTGGAATAAATCCAAGGAAGTTTCCGGAGAAGAAATCACAATACTGCTTCGGGAAAGAAGAAACCGCAGAACCATTTGTGACCACGATACACAGTCCGGTTAAGAATTCGTTTACTCCCAATGTAGCAAGAATAGGGGGAACGCCCAGTTTCGAAATCAAAAATGCATTTATACTTCCCACTACAACGCCGGTCAGAACAGCGATCAAAAAGATCACAACTGAAAACGCCATCGGCATGGTTCCATCTTCGCCAAAGAAGTGGATCATGGTATAAACACTGAGGATTGATGCCATATTTGCCGTTCCAACAACCGCAAGGTCAATTCCGCCAGTGATCATACAAAGCATTCCGCCCAAAGCCATCAGTCCATATTCCGGGAACTGACCTGCCATCGTCAGAAAGTTTCTGCCTGTAAAGAATTTTTCCGCCTGGGTAAACATCATAAATATCAGCCAGAGGAGCATGATTATCAAAAGCCTGCTTACCTCTGGATTTTTTCTGTAAATACTTTTGGCTTTGTTCATTATGCCCCCTCCTTTACTGCTTTCTTTTTACTTCTGGAGGTTCTGGAAGACTGAAGCGCAGTCAGAGATACACCGATCACGATAACGAGACCTACGAACACATCACTCCAGGTAGTCGGGATTCCCAGAAGAATCATGGAGTTCTGTACCAGGATAATCAGGAATGTACCAAGCATACATCCTGTCAGAGTACCTGCACCACCAGTAAGGGCAACTCCACCCAGAACAACTCCGGCAATAATATTCATTTCCATTCCAAGCATATTGGTAGGATGGCACTGCTGCATCATACATACTCGGCAGATACCGCCAATAGAAGCGATCATACCAATGATGATGTACATGATAAATTTTGTCCGTTTCACATTGAAACCTGCAGTATGAGCACTGAGGGCATTTCCGCCAATCGCATAAATACCGCGTCCAAAAATTGTATAGCGAAGTACAAAAAACATCAGAGCGCATACAATGATCAGAATAAGGAAGGTGTATGGAAGTACAGAACTTAAACCATTTACCTTATTTGTAGCTGTGATAAAAGAATCTGTTCCGAACTTTTTCATTCCCTGAGGAATCACGGAAAGCTGATTTGCTCTCAAAGTTCCCTGCATAAATCCCTGGAAGATACTGGAAGTACCCAGGGTTACGATCATAGCGTTCAGATTCAGATATCCGATAAAATATCCGTTGATCGCACCCAGAAACGCACCAATCAGTACCGCAATCAAAAATGCAAGAAATACATTGCCTTCATATCCTTTATCAAGCAGGATTTTTGTTGTCGCATACGCAGAAAGAGATGCCAGCGCCGGAAATGATACATCAATGCCTCCTGAGATCAGAGCCATAAATTCCGCTATCGCAAATAATCCCGGAACGATCATCGCACTTAAAAGGTCAACAATATTGTTTCCGGTAAAAAACTGTCCGGAGCGGATCTGAACAACGATTCCCAGTATAATGATAATCAGAAATATGTAAGGTTCATTTGACTGAAATATTTTTTTTACTTTTTTCTTCATCTGCCCGCCTCCTACATCATATCATCTATGATCATTTGTTCACTGACTTTTTGAGTATCATACTCAGACCGGATTTTTCCATTTTTAATAACGAGAACTCTATTGCAGTTCTGAATCACTTCTGGAAGGTCATCCGAAATAATGATCACTCCAAGTCCCTGTTTGGCAAGCTTCTGAAGAACCATATGGATATCATGTTTTGAACCGATGTCCACACCTACGGTAGGCCCATTAAGGATCAAAACATCCAGATTGCAGGCCAGCCATTTAGCCAGGACAATTCTTTGCTGGTTACCACCAGAAAGCGTAGTTGCCGGATTATCCGGGTTTTTGGTCTTGATTTCCAGTTCTGCCACCCATCTTTTAATTTCTTCATCACGTTTTTTCAGGTCAAACTGACCGTTTTTCTTTTTCAGCTTATCAATCTCTGAAATGATGATATTGTCGCCGATGGACTGTGTAAGGAAAAGTCCTTCCGAAAGCCTGTCCTCTGGCACATAGCCGATCTTATGTTCAATGGCATCACGAGGATTGGTAATTTTGATAGGAGTACCTTCTTTCAGTATTTCTCCGGAATCTGCAGGTTTTAAACCAAACATAGACAGAGCCAGTTCTGTACGGCCTGAATCAAGAAGTCCTGTGATTCCAAGAATCTCTCCTCTCCTTAACGAGAAATTAATAGCCTCAAATGCCCCCTCCAATGTCAGATTTTTTAATTCAAACACTGGTTTTTCAGACATATTTTCCGGTACAAAAATCTGGTCGTTAAATTCTCTTCCAGTCATATAATAAGTAAATTTTTTATCATCCAGATCCTTTGTACTTCCTGTTGCCACCATTTCTCCATTTCTGAATATAGTAAATCGATCAGAAATTTCAAATACTTCGTTAAGTTTATGACTGATAAACAGGATTGCAATCCCCTGTTCCTTTAATTTCAAAATAATCTTAAATAAAGAATTAACTTCTTTTTTTGTAAGAGCAGTTGTCGGTTCGTCCATGATGATGAGACGGGCATTGGACATAAGTGCTCTGGAAATAGCAACCATCTGTTTCTGCGCTACCGAAAGCTTTTCAACCTTTTCATCCAGATCAACATCAAAATTGATCTTTGCAACTGCTTCTTCTGCAATTTTTCGTACGTTTTTCCAGCTTACCGTCTTCTTCCTGGATGCCAGTTCTGTATTAAGCGCCAGGTTTTCCGCTACTGTCAGATTGGGAAACAGTGCAAAATCCTGATAAATGACCTGAATTCCCATATTGATAGCATCAATAGGAGAAATTTTTTCCAGTTTTTTTCCATCAAATTCAATGGTTCCGCCATCACGCTGATAGACACCGGATATGATTTTAATGATCGTTGATTTGCCGCATCCGTTCTCTCCAGCAAGACAGTGGATCTCACCGGGAAGAATTTCCAAGGATACGTCTCTAAGTGCATGTACATTTCCAAAAGAGATTTTTACATGCTCCGCTTTTAATAAACTCTGAGACATACTTTCCTCCTCTCTTCTCTCCCATGCCTGACTCATGCAGGCATTTTAGAAAGCAGGGGACGCTGCATTTCTTTTATGTATCTGCAGCATCCCCTTAATTGTTTTAGAATCCGAGATCATCTACGTTTTCTGCGTCGATTGTGATCCAACCCTGACCTTCCAGTACAGTTTCGGAACCTTCACGGAAGTTCATTTCTGTATAACCGTCTACATAAAGGTTTGCCGGAGCTGCGATTTCCTCGCCATTCAGAACCTTGCATGCAAGATCTACCATTGCAGCACCGGATTTTGCAGGATCCCAAAGTGTCAGAGATTTCAGAACACCAGATTTCAGAAGTTCTGCGTTATCAGCAGGCATTCCTGTTCCAGAGGTAAAGAACTTGTCTACCAGACCAAGCTCCTGGATTGCTCTTGCAACACCAGGTGCATCAAAAGAAGAGGTTCCCATGATACCCTTCAGATCCGGATATGTTTTGATGAGCTCTTTTGCCACGTTGTAAGCGGTATCTCCATTGTCATCTGATTCAACTCGTGGGTTTTCTTCCAGAAGAGTCATGTTTGGATAGTGCTCTTTCTGATACTCTACTGCTGCGTCTGCCCACTCATTATGAGAACCATTGGTAAGAGAAGCTACCATTGTAGTATAAACGCCTTCTTCACCCATTGCTTCTGCAAGGTTCTGCATAATAAATGCTCCATATCCTTCATTAGAGAATGCTTCAATATCATAATCAACATTTGTCAGATCTGCACCCTCATGAGTGATAACAACAATACCTGCATCTTTTGCTTTTTTCAGAGTAGAATCCATAGACTGCATATCAACAGGTACTACACAGATTGCATCAACATCCTGCGCAATCAGGTCTTCTACCAGCTGAGCCTGTTTTGTAGCATCGATTGTTCCTGTATCGATCTGATAGCAGTTTACACCTGTTTTGTCTGCAAACTCTTTTACGCCTGTATCCATACGTACAAACCACGGGTTGGTGGAATCCTTAGGAACAACGGCAATCTCCCATTCCTCTTCTGCGGCCTTAACAACAGCCTCATCTGTTGTAGGATCCGGCTCTTCTGCAGCAAATACAGTTGTACAGGTTCCTACCATTCCCATTGTCATAACAGCACATAAAGCAACAGCTATTGATTTTTTCATTATGAATTCCTCCTTCATATCTTGGTTTTCTTATTTAATGAAACACTTCAAAAACAAAAGATATACGGTTTTTATTTCTGCATCCCTCCTTGCCGTATTCCTATCTTTTATTTTGTTGAATCGTTTCAAAATATCGTAAAAATCATGCGGTACACTCCTGGAATGTACCACTATTGTTACCACTGTCAGCAAGACTCTCTCATGATCAGTTTCTGAGGCAGGATAATTTCTTCCGTTTCGCCTCCCTGGTTCATCTTTTTAACAATATCCCAGATTTTTTTTCCAAAAAGTTCCTGATCCTGTTCTACTGTCGTCAGCCTTGGATTCGCATATCCAGAAAGATCAATATTATCAAAACCTACAATTCCGAAATCTCCTGGAATTAAATAGCCTTTTTCGTTGATAGCTCTCATCATTCCCACTGCAAGATAGTCTGATGTAGCGATCCAGGCATCCGGAAGTTCTTCTTTTTTATAGGTTTCAAGTATTTCTTTCATGTAAAGATAACTGTTTTTTAGTTTGTCAACGGACAATGATTCTTTTCCAAAAATATAACGTTCCGGATCTTCATATCCGTAAAAGTTCAAAGCTTCGATAAAACTTTCCCGTCGTTTCCAGATATTCTGAAGATTCGTACGTTCCATAAACAACCCTATGGATCTGTATTCTTTTTCTTTCAGCATCCTGACGATCTCAAAAATCACATCTTTGTTTTCAAAAGAAACGCTGGAAGTTTCTTTTACAAAAGATCGCCTGTCAGCTAATATGACTCGTATATCTTTCTTGATCAGACGACGTATGGCCTTTTCGTCATTATATCCGTTAAAAATAACAACGCTGGTTCCAGGTCTGGCTGTCTCAAGAGATCTCAGGATTCTTCTTTCCCGTTCTTCACAATACTCGTAACTGGATATATGTACTTCATAAGACGCCTTATAAGCACAGTTCATCAAAGAAGAAATAATATTTGTATAAAATGCATTTTTCAGATCTGGTGTAATCACAAATAACATCTTACTCTTTTTTCTTCTTAAAGAACTAGCCAGACTATCCGGTATATAATCCAATTCATCGATTGCATTCTGTATACGCGCCGCCCGATCCTTGGAAACAGACACTGTTCTGTTAAGATAATTGGATACTGTTCCAACAGAAACGCCTGCCTGCTTTGCCACCTGGGTAATTGTGACTTTAGGCTTTTTTGTCATTGATTAGTCATCTCCTCTATAAACAGGCGATTTTGAAACGTTTCATTAGTGCAACTATACAATAGTTTTTCAAAAATGTCAATATATTTTCGTCATTTCTCCAAAAAATTCTTGCAAAATGAGCAAGATTCTCATTATGTAAACCAACAAACAATCAAATTTTTGCGGCATATCTTTTGTTCTCCGGAAAAAAAAGCCAATACAGAATCGTATGGTTTTCCTGGTCAAAAAAAGGCTGTCATACCAGCATTTCTGCTGGCATAACAGCCTTTTTCTCAAACCTCTTTTACATTACATGGATTAAACCAGAGCTACTGTCTCGCGGCAGATTGCAAGTTCTTCGTTTGTCGGAATCACTGCAACCTTAACCTTGGAATCCGGAGTGGAGATCACAACTTCTTCTCCACGAGCCTTATTTACTTCTTTGTCAATCTCGATTCCGAGATATCCAAGATAAGAACATACATCCTCGCGAACAAGGTTATCATTCTCACCGATTCCTGCTGTAAATACGATAGCGTCTACGCCGTTCATAGCTGCCACATATCCGCCTACGTATTTTGCGATTCCATAGCCAAGGGCCTCTCTTGCATTCTTAGCGTCTACATTTCCTTCTGCAGCAGCGTCTTCAAGGTCACGCATGTCGCTGGAAATACCGGACATTCCAAGAAGACCGGATTTTTTATTCAGAACATTCATAACACCTGCGATATCCAGGTTTTCTTTCTTTGCGATGAACTCCATGATAGCCGGATCAATGCTTCCGGAACGAGTTCCCATGATCACACCTTCCAGAGGAGTCAGACCCATAGTGGTATCGATACATTTACCGTTCACAACAGCGCTGATGGAAGAACCGTTTCCAAGATGGCATACGATTACTTTAGAATTCTCTTTGTCAAGACCAAGGAATTCAACTGCACGTTTGGAAACAAAGCTGTGAGAAGTTCCGTGGAAACCGTATCTTCTTACTTTGTAGTTCTTGTAGTACTCTAACGGAAGTCCATAGAGGAATGCTTTCGGAGGCATAGTCTGATGGAAAGCAGTATCAAATACGCCAACCTGCGGTACGCCAGGCATAAGCTCTGCACATACGCGGATACCGATCAGGTTTGCCGGATTGTGAAGAGGTGCAAGATCGTTGCACTCTTCTACAGCCTTGATCATCTCATCTGTGATCACTGCAGAGGAAGCAAATTTCTCACCGCCGTGTACAACACGGTGGCCGATAGCGTCAACTTCTTTCAGGCTCTTGATCGCGCCTGTTTTTTCGTTGGTAAGAGCATCCAGTACCATCTGGATTGCTTCTTTATGTGTAGGCATCGGAGCTTCTGTGATCTCTTTTTCTCCGCCGGCTTTTTTGTAAACCAGTCTTCCGTCGATTCCGATTCTCTCGCAGAGACCTTTTGCAAGGACAGCCTCTGTATCAGAGTTGATAAGCTGATATTTTAATGAAGAACTTCCGCAGTTGATTACCAATACATTCATGTTTTTACTCTCCTATTCTTTTATGTAACGTCTGATATTTTTATTTATCCTCTGCCTGGCACTGTACAGCTGTGATAGCAACAACACCAACGATATCATCTGCAGAGCAGCCACGGGAAAGGTCATTGACCGGTTTTGCGATACCCTGGGTAACAGGTCCGTAAGCTTCTGCCTTGGCAAGACGCTGAGCAAGCTTGTATCCGATATTTCCGGCATCCAGGTCCGGGAATACAAGAACGTTTGCTTTACCTGCAACTTCGCTGCCAGGAGCCTTGGAAGCACCTACGCTTGGAACGATTGCTGCATCAAGCTGGAATTCTCCATCCAGTTTCAGTTCCGGATGCTCTTCTTTTGCGATTCTGGTAGCCTCTACCATCTTGTCTACGTCTGCGTGCTTTGCACTGCCCTTTGTAGAGTGGGAAAGCATAGCAACGATCGGCTCCTCCTGTACCAGCAGCTGGAAGGATTCTGCGGAAGAAGCAGCGATAGCAGAAAGTTCTTCCGGAGTCGGGTTCTGGTTCAGTCCGGAGTCTGCAAATACAAACGCACCGTTTGCACCATACTCGCAGTTCGGAACAACGATCAGGAAGAATGCGGATACCAGCTTGGTTCCCGGTTTGGTCTTCAGGATCTGGAGACATGGACGAAGAGTATCTGCTGTGGAGTGGCATGCACCGGATACCATTCCGTCTGCATCGCCCATCTTAACCATCATAACACCATAGTATGGATACTGTGTGTGAAGGATTTCTTTTGCCTTCTCCGGTGTCATGCCTTTTTTCGCTCTTAACTCAACAAATTTGTCGATGTAGGCCTGAGTTCTGTCAGAAGTCTCCGGGTCAACGATTGTAGCGCCGGAAATGTCAAAGCCGCCCTCTGCTGCTTTTGCCTTAATGGTCTCTTCATTACCGATCAGAACGATCTTTGCAACTCCCTCTTTCAGAATCTTGTCAGTTGCCTCAAGAGTTCTCATATCCTCTGTCTCCGGCAGTACAATTGTCTTAATGTTTTCTTTTGCTCTTTTCTTAAGCAGTTCAACAAATCCCATGATTAAAATAGCTCCTTTCATTATTTGGCCTGACGGCCCCAAGAAGGCGCAAGGACGCGCACCTCATAGATGTATCTATTATAACTCCTGGTATTTTTTATTTCAAGCATTTCCACTCCATAAAAAGACAAAGTACAGTATTTTTTAAAGTGCAATTTTGCCATTCTGCCATATTTTCATTTTTATATTAAAAAGACAGAAAATAATCTGCTGTAAAAAAGAGATAATTATGATATGATAGAAAAAAATTCAAAGGAAAAAAATTTATGAACGTAACCGGTATCATTGCAGAATATAATCCCTTTCACACAGGACATCTCCACCAGATTCACTATATAAAGGAAAAACTGTGCTCCGATCATATTGTCATTGCCATGAGCGGCGACTTTGTACAGAGAGGCGCACCTGCCCTTCTCCCCAAGCATCTGCGGGCAGAAATGGCTCTTCGCTGCGGCGCTGACCTTGTGCTGGAACTGCCGGTGCAGTTTTCTACTGCCAGCGCGGAATTTTTTGCCAGAGGAGGAGTATCCCTGCTGGATGGCCTTGGAGTTGTGAATCAGCTCTGTTTTGGAAGTGAGGAGGGAAGCACGGAGGGAATGTTTCTCGCCGCCGGGATTTTAAATCAGGAACCAGAAGAATATCAGACGCTTCTTCAGGCATATCTGAAAGAAGGTATATCTTTCCCTGCTGCCAGAAGCAGGGCTCTGAACAGCTATCTGAAGCTTCTTCCCGGTAACGCACAACAGACCGTTTCTCAGAATCTGCTCTCTTCCCCTAACAATATCCTGGGGATTGAATACTGCCGGGCGATCCTCTCCCTGCAGTCTCATATGAAACCGGTTACGCTGAAAAGACAGGGAAGCAGCTACCACGACAGTGCTTTACCGGATGGACAGTTCCCCTCTGCCTCCGCTGTACGTCGTTTTCTTCGGGAAGAGAAAGAGCTTTCTCCTCTCCGTGAAATGCTTCCGCAGCCTGCCTTGGAAATTCTTCAAAAGGCTTTTTTCCAGGGAGAATATCTCACAGAGGAGGATCTGGATCTGCTCCTGCACTACCGGCTTCTGACGTCCTCTGCGGAAGACTTTGCTTCCTGTGCCGATCTTTCGCCTCAGCTTGCAGACCGCATCCGCAGACAGCTGAATCATTATCGGGGCTTTGTTTCCTTTGCAGAGCTTCTGAAAACAAAGGAGCTTACCCATACGAGGATCCAGAGAGCTTTGCTGCATCTGCTTCTTAATATAGAAGATTCACCCAGAGAAGCAGGTTACTGCCGGATTCTTGGTTTCCGCAAGAATGCCGCCCCCCTGCTTTCAGCAATAAAAAAGAACAGTTCTCTTCCTGTAATCACCAAACTGGCAGACGCAAAAAAAATCCTTTCTCCGAAAGAACTGGAACTTCTGGAGCTAAACACAGAAGCTTCCAATATATATGAGAGTATTCTGTGCAGAAAATCCGGAAGAGCTTTTCAGCATGAATATCAGAAACAGCTTGTGATAATTTGACATAAGAGGGTTGTCTTGAATTTCCAAAACAACCCTCTTACTATATATATCTTTAAAATTGATGCTATTTTATGTTATAACAACGTTTTGCAAAAATTACTACTACAATCAGCGCTGACATCATCATAAATAACCATGTACCTAATGTACTGTTATCCCCTGTTCGAGGTGCGTCCTTGTCGGTTACAGATTGTAATTTAAGTTCACCATTTCCATATGTTATCTGTAAAGTAAATGTAGTACCATTTTTAGCAGTTATCGTATTCCCTGATAAATTCAGAGCATCTCCTTCCCTAATGCTAAATTCCTTTATTGCAACTATATCACCATTTGATTTTTTTAAGCATATTTCATGTTTTCCAAAATCAACCTTCATAAACCGAACGCACCCATTAGTATCTGTATTTGAAATCTTTGTATCCGATTGTAATTCTACTATCCAATTTTTCATTGGTTTTTCGTTTTCGTCCACAAAATACAAATTACAATTAACGTACTTATCTGAAATATTTGTATCCGAATTATCTGTATTTTCCAAATCGTCTGGTACTCCAGTAATCATTGGGTTATCTGGCATACCAGTGATCGATGGCTCATCTGGTGTTCCAGTAATTGACGGGTTATCTGGCATCCCTGTGATCGATGGCTCATCTGGTGTTTCAGTAATTGACGGATTTTCATTCTCTCCTGTACTTCTTATCTCCAAACGGAAATTCTGTGCCGTACGTTTCAGTTTATTATTTCTGTCGCCATTTTCACGGAACTCTGCTGCAATTGTATGTTCCCCTGTCTGATTTTTTATATTTTCAAATACTTGGCTTCTAACCGTAATCTTTGTACTGCCGCTCTCTGCTATATAATCCTGATCTCGTACCAGTTCCTTACCATCCAAATATACAGCGCCAATGCTTTCCACATCAAAGTTACTGAATTCACCATTTGACCGGAACACTTCGTCGTCAAATGTTCCATCCTCATTAGAGGTCAGCACAAAGTCATAACCGCCTGCATCAGTACCGATCGTATCCAGCAATTCATAATTTTCGTCTGTTGCCTCATATACATTGGTATTCGTATTATCTTTTATATTCAAAACAAATTCCTGAACAGAATTCTCAAAATCATAGGTGTCACTGGTAAAAGCAGCCGTTACTGTAAAGGTGAAAGTTCCGGTCTCCTGCGGCACACCATAAATCTCACCTGTGGTTGATATAAATTCCAAACCATCCGGAAGCGTTCCGTCAAGCTTAAATTCAACATTCGTCCAGTCATACATGTTATTTGTTGACACTAAATGAGAATAAGGCACATAACGAACACCTTCATCTAATTCTGTAGTTGTTATTTTGGGATTTTGTGCACGTCCGCTCAAATTGATCACAACAGGCTCATCCATGTGATCTGCGAATATTTTCAAGGTTCCTTCAATTTCTCCGCCTTCTTCTCCATCCGGAAGAAGACGTATTTTAGCAAGATTAGGAAGTTCTCCATACTCTTTGTCTGTTACTGTCGTATCAAATTCTGCAAGCGTATTGTTTTTCTCTCCACCTACTGTCCAGTAATCATCCAATTTTACGTTTGTTGCATCCAACTCCACACGAAGACCTGTCAGCGGCGCGTCACCCAGATTAGCAATCAAAATATCATGCTTGTACTCAAAATACTCGTCCAGAAATACAGATCTTATTTCCGGATCCAGAGGTCCAGCCACATAAAGCTTCGGTCCTTTTTCTTTTTTAATAAACGTTACATAATAATTCTTTGGATGCTCAACACCGTCTTTATCCTTGATTTGAGCAGTAAACTTCACAGGACCATTGGAACAGTCGATTGCTGTGCCTTCCCTATACTCTTTATCATTCACATGTGCAATTCGGACTCTGTCCTTATCCGTCACATCAAATGTAGGAATAATATTTGTCAAATCTGCTTTGGGATCATTAACAAATACCATCTGATAGCCATAACCGTACATGGTATCCATGTTGATATTTGTTCCATTTTCAGCAATATACGAATCAAGCAGCTCACCATCGGCACTCTTTGCACCATTTACACGGAACCATGGATCCGCTTCTCCTACTATCGGAGCATCTGTATATGATTGCATAATATTTTCATCAGACTTTACCTTTATTACCACACGATAAATATCCGAGTTTCCAAATACATTTTTTTCTCCAAAAAAAATTGTAATTTTTTTCCCTTCTCCTCCATAGCATGTTTTATAACCGTCTCCATATAACACCTGTTCTTTTATATCAATAACATCCGCCTCGTTTGCTTCTTCACGCGACTTATAGTGTCCAACAACTATTTTATCAACTTTATCATTGACATTTCCAAGAACTCCACTAAGCAAATCAAAGTTCAGATAATATTCTTCTTCTGGAGAATAGCCCTTTTTCAAAATATATGTATAAGTATCAAAATCTTCTTGCATTGAAAAAGAATAATTTTGTCTTTTAGAAACAATTATTTTTTCTCCATTTTTTACAGTACTCAGCTCTCCTTGTAGCTCCGATGACTTTCCTGTAATTAAAAATGTAACAATGATTGTATCAACCTGCACTCCATCCCGATAATAAAGTACAATAAATCCAGCTGGATTGCTTTTCAATTTATAACCAGAATCCTCTAGGGACATATCTTGGTTTAAAAGCTGATTTGTAATAGGTTGGCAGTTTCCATTTTGCTGTACATATTCCTTCAATTCATAAATTTCCAGTTCAATATCGGGATGTTCCTCTAATAATGAAGTCATTCCTATACACGGTGCAGCATACTCATCCTCCTTGCATATAAACGCATGATTAAATGCCGGAACAGGGGTTCCATCTTCAAATGTAATGTTTGAATCACTCATAATAAATTTCTCTTCTATTGGAGTGATTTTCACACGTTCCATTTCAGAGTTTTGCGCATACAATTCAAATGTAAATTCCTCTGCCATCTTTTCAGACATATATACTTTAATAATATAGCGCTTATTTCTAGGATTAAGTTGCTCTTTTGTACCAACAATTAATTCCAAAAGGTAGTCTGTAGCGTTATCTTTTAAGGATAAATCAATTTTAGTTTCACTATTGATGGAATATTCCTTGTATGTTTCTATACCATCTAGCTCATCTTTAACATAACGCCACGCCGTTGTTGCTGTTGAATCTATAGGAATACTATTTCCATTTTTATCGACTATCTTATCTAGAACGTCTTCTTTTAATGACATTTCTCTCAACTGTTCCTTAGGTATATCATTTAACACCAGATACGCATTCACTTCCTCCAATGGAAGTAATGACATCGGGGCTATTCCATTCTCCTCTGGTAGAATATTGGTGATCTGTACACTTGCATTATAATGTATATTCTCAGTGTTAGTCTTCTCATCATTGCCAACAATAATTTCTAATTTATACTCTGGTGTTTGTAAAAACGCGGAAAGATCAATTGTTTTATTTTCAGCAAGAATAAACGCCTCCTCTTTCAGAACATTTCCCATTGCATCCTGAGTAATCAGCCATGCGTTTACAGCCTCTGTATTTATCTGTAAAGGATTTCCGTTTTCATCATATAAATGATGAAAAATTTCTGCTATGGGCAAATTACAGAGATCGCTTTCCATATACCCATCCAGAATTAATTGAGCTGAAATTTCACTGGGTTCCTCAACCACATTAAACACTTCTGCATCTGCCACTGTATTTTCTTCGGTTGGCGCCACGCTTACTTCTGGAATCTCAGCTTCATTCTCATTCATATTTTCCAGAGGCTCTGTCTGTTCCGTCTGAATCCCCAGGGGTGTCTCCGGTTCATCTGTTCCATTCCCTGTTTCCTCTGGCGTTTCTGTAGGTATAATCTGTGGATTCTGAGAAATTTCCTCTCCGGTTTCTTCCATGAGAGTCTCGTCCTGTGTTTTGGAAGATTCCTCCTTCAATAACTCACTGCCTGTATCTGCCGTATCTTCCATTTGTAGTCCCGGCGATACCTCTGACACTTCAGCTGCCATAATTCCAGTTGGCATTATCGAAGAAACTGTCAGCACTGTACATAGTACATATGCAGCCATCCTTTTTCTTATTTTCATAGCCCATTCTCCTCCTTTGTTTTTGCAGCAGCTATTTCCTGCAATTCTTCTAATTCATAAAGTTTTGCCTCTCTGATGCTTCCATCCGGATAGTCAAATAAAAATGAATCCGTAAGAACATCACATAAATTCGGCATATATGCTAAAATCTGACAATTTTGGTTCATCAGATATCCAAAAAAATGATGATCTGCTGTTACATACTGGGCTGCCAGATACCCGCCCACTTCTGTAACATAAGTAAGGTATGCGTCCTCATTCAATTCTGCAATCAATTTTCCGGACTGCCTGTCATATACCTTTGACGATCCATGCAGCGGGGACTCGATCCGCAGCCTGGATGTTACAAATTCTTCATCCAGAGAGCCATCCGGAGGACTTATTTTTCTGGTTTCCAGCAGGGCTCCATCTGTGCCATCGTATCTGTCCACCTTTCCGTCATTGTAAGTCACCTCCAGATATGATTGATTCGTTTCTCTGATATACTGCTGATCGTATACGTTATCCGCATCCGGAATATCCACATCACAGATCACATATCCCTGCAGATCGCAGATCCGAAATCTGTTATAGGAAAACAGCATAATGTATTTTCTGTCATGACTGATTCTTGCTTCATCGTGCAGATATTCTGCATCAAAAACTGCAATTTCGCTATCTGAATGCTCCGTCTTTTTTGCAATCCACAGTATCGGTGAATCCGAACTTCCTATCACTGCCGTTTGATTCTTTATATCCAAAAGATCACATATAGTATCTCTTTCTAATATTCCGGTTTCATTTGTCTGACCATCATAAAAAGAAACCCTGTTTCCTGTGGCAGTAACTACAGATGTTCCATCATAACTGTACTGCTCAATTTTCTCTGCCGTATCAGCCAGAGCCTTCTGTTCTCCTGATTCCGGGTCAATCTCTACAAGAATATTGTCAACTCCTACACAAATCCCATGTTCATCCGCATTTGCAAAATAATAACCTTCTGACTGAAATCCCCCGGTCTGTTTTCCTGTATTTGTATCAACAATGGCAAAAACAGACTCTGTCTTGCTGCCTGCTGTTGCTGCAACTGCCAGGTACTGTTTATAAAATCCACCTTCAAAATGAGAATAATCTACGGTTCCATCAAATATCTCCAGACCTTTATTTCCATTTTCCGGATTTACATCAAACACTTCAAGAGATCCATCTGAAAAGCTTACTGCAAGTAAACTTCCATCCTCATTCAATGCAAACAGATTGTCCAATGGATTTAAAAACACATCATTAATCACTGTCTTCTGGTGCTTGTCTTTAAAAAAAATGCGGTTCCTTATTTCTCCGGTTTCTGTATCATAAATCACAGCTGATTTCTCTTCCTTATAAACAGCAGCTATGTATTTTTTATTTCCGGATACAGCAATTCCCGTTGCTTTTTCTCCGTACCATAATTCTTTTTCTGCATTCAGGTCATATAAAGTGAGCCCTTCTGCACCGGAAAATACAACCCTGTTACTATCCAGATAAGCAGCGCCTGCCAGCGCTGATCTTTCTGCAGGAATGCTTAAAATAATTTCTGCATTTGAAATATTAATAATATTCAACTGCCCCAGACACATACATAGTGCAGTTCTTTCATCCGGAGCTATTTTCAGTACAAGAGGAGCCGAGGGAAGAGCCACGTTTTTATCTGCCCTGAATCCATCTGACAGATCATATACTCCAAGAATTTCTGTCAATGTCTTTTGTGTTTTTGGCAGTTCCTGTGGTTTCCAGAAATTTTCCTGTTCCGAATAAACCTGCATCACAGAATCCAATGCAGCTGCACGGTTTCCATCCTGCAGCTGATTCTCGGCTTCTTCGGTAAGACGCATCCATCTCTCTGTGGTCTGTATCCTTTTTAAACCGGTAAATGCCATCACAGTTCCCAGAAGCGTCAGAAGCATACAGGCTGTATATACGAACAAATTTCTCCGTCTCCACCGTACTGTACGAATATCATTTTGGTACAGATTCCAAAATGCATTCAGCATTTCCTGTGCTGTCTGATATCTTAAATCCGGATTGGGATTCATCGCTTTTGTAATGATATCAACCAGCTGAGGAGAAAACTCCTTTTTGGATAAGGGAACAACTTCTTTTGCATCCTTTGCCGGACGTCGTCCGCTCAAAAGATGATATAAAGTAGCTCCAAGACTATAAATATCTGATCTCACATCAGGTATAACCGAATGCTGAGACGTCTGAAGTATTTCTGTTCCGGAATCTGTTTTATATCTGGCGCTCTCCGACTCCTGTCCGTTAGAAGAAAAGTCCAGTCCGTAAAGCTCGGGTGAAGAATATCCCCTGCTGCAGCCAACTGCATTTTTTTCTCCCAACGCCAATGCAATATTGAAGTCAATCAGGCATATATCTCCGTTTTCCTTTTTCATAATATTTGCAGGCTTAATATCACTGTGTACATATCCCCGCGGCGGATTCCCATGAGTCGGACTGTGAAGATATTTCAACGCCTCCAATATCTGCCTCGCCCATTTAATAACAACCGGCTGTGAAAATCGTTCCCCCCGTTCCAGGGGTTTATTCAGGCTCTCACCTTCAATGAAATCAATCACTGTATAAACAATGTCATTTTCCACAAAAAAATCATATACCTGAGGAATATAGGTATGGCTGAGTTCTTTCAGCACATCGACTTCCCTGCGCAGCAAATCTGAACGTGTGGTAATTCGTCTTTTGTCTGCCTTTAAGATAACTTTTTTTTGAAGCCGCTCATGGTATGCCAAATATACAATTCCACCGCCGCCTGCCCCAATTCTCTTAATAATACGATAAGTTGAGCCAATCATTTCTGACATAATTAATCTTTGTCCATCCTTTTAATTCTTTGCCTTTTCCCCGTATTCCTTCTCCAACTGCTTCTCTAAATTCCTTTTCGCAATCCGTGAGATGCATACATAAAGGAAAAACAATATAACTCCTGTTACTGCAATACCTGTCCCGCCATAAAGCAGCAGTTCATCTGTCATCCATCCCACCATCATTCTCCTTTTCCATATTTAATCCCTGCCCCGTATAATAATCGCTGAATAATTATCTCTGGCTCCTCCGGCTTCCACATAATCCTGCAGTTCTCTCAGACATTCCTCTGTATTCTGCCAGTGAACTTTCTTTAATACGGAAGATATTTTTTCCTCATCGCAGTATTTGTAGACGCCGTCTGAACAGAGTAAATAAGTATGTTTTCCTTTAAACGGTATGACTTTGCTCCTAAAAGCCATGGTATCTCTTATGCCAAGCGCATTCGTCAGGCGTTCTCTCTGTTTTCCCTTTCCGCCAATCACATCGTCTTCCGATAACTGAATCAATGTTTTATGAAAAAGAACGTTCATCAATTCATAACAGCGGCTGTCGCCTGCCGTTACGAGAATACATTCCTGGCGCACAAGCACCATAAGCACCACTGTACATCCGCATAATTCTCCTGCTTTTGTCTCGCTTCTGATCCTGTTATTACTTTCCGAAAGCAGTCCTTTCATAATACGAATAATCTCTTTGGTTTCCATTTGCTCCAGCTGCGGTTTCTGTTTCATCCAGAAGCCAAGTGTATTTACTACCTCCTGACTGGCACGTTCCCCGTCTTTGTGTCCCCCCATACCATCAGCTACTGCAAAAACGGCCCATGCATCTGTACAGAAAGAATAAACTGCATCCTGATTTATCATTCTGACTCTGCCAACTTCACATATGGAAGAACTAACAATTTTCATACCTCTGCCCTCATAAACCCTTACTCTACTTCAAACAATACTTCCAGACGTCCAAATTTCAATATAACGCCTGTGTATATTTCCATCTCGTCAAGTACCGGCATATCATTCACCCAGGTTCCGTTTGTAGAATTCAGATCCCGAATATAAATACGCCCATTTCTCCGGATGAGTTCACAGTGCAGCGAAGAGACTGATTTCTCATAGTCAAACACCACCTGGCTCTTCTGCGCATTTCTGCCAATACTCAGCATTGTGAAAAGAGGCGATTCAATCATTCTTGCCTGATTGTTAATGTCTGTAAATCGAACCGTCACAAACTCCTCATACGAATCCACGTTTTCTAATTTCGTTTGCTCCTCTGCTCCCAATACCATTGTCTTTTCATATTCTTGCATATTCATTTCAGCAACTGTTTCCGATTCGGCATCAGCCACTGTTTTATCGTGCTCCATATGGTACATGGTAGGTTCATCTCCACCCAAATTAGCTTTCCCCCCGTACATAGTGGGTTCATCTCCACCCAGGCTTCCATACATGGTGGGTTCATCTCCACCTAAACCATTTTCCATTCTGTATAAGGTTGGTTCATCTCCATATACAGTATCTTCACTTTCGGAACTGTGTTTTTGTTTTTTTTCGGTTTTTTTATTTTTTCTGATTCTAAGTACCAGCACTGCTGCTAAAATTACTAAAAGCGCTTCCGCTATCAAAGTTACCATAGAAGACTCATCCTTCTCCAATTTATCTATGTTTTTCTCTTTCTCAGTTTCTGTATTCTCCGATCCCTCTGGTTTTTTATCTTTTTCTACAGATACTGTTGGTTCTGGCGTTGCTTCTACCGATAGTTCTGCCTTGCTCGCTGACACCGGTTCTGAAATTTCTTCCGGTTTTACTTCCGGTGTCGGTTCCGATACTTCTTCCGGTTTTACTTCCGGTGTCGGTTCCGGTATTTCTTCCGGTTTTACTTCCGGTGTCGGTTCCGGTACTTCTTCCGGTTTTACTTCCGATACTTCTTCTGTAATTTCTGCAAAGGGCATGTCAGCTGTGGTAGAAACGGTGGTTTCACCTTCCTGTGTCTGAAACTTCAGTTTCACCCCTTTAGAAGCGCCGTCCCTGAGCTGTTCAGGAATTTTCGCCTTTACTTTCACTGTATTCCGGCATTCATTTATGATATCTGCTATTTTCTTTGCATCTTTTTCATTATCCAGCCATATTGATTTTGCGCCTGTAATCCTGGACATACTGAACATTTCTTCCAGTTCCCTGGTATTATCCCGATAAGTACACCCAATTGTATAAACCGGATAGGCAAGTTTTTCCAACTTGTCTGAAACTTCCTGTCTTGTATACCCCACGCTGGAATATTCCGCTCCGTCAGAAATCAATATAATTCTTCTCAAACCGTCAAATGGCGCCCTCTCCAGGTCTTTACACAATGAATACATAACATCTGTTACCTTTGTATCCAGATTCATGTACTCGACTCCCTCCGCCGCTTTCTTCAGCTCCTGAATATCAGAACTTCCCTGTACAAGGTAATGCAGTTCTTTATCAAAGGTGGCAATGGTAACTGTCTCCTGCTCAGAAATACTTTCAATCAGAGTCATCACCGTCTGCCTGATTGTATCATGGTATTTCTTATCAATAGAAAGAGAGTTGTCCAGCAGAAGGTATGTTTCCATCATAACCTTATCCTCTACTGATGCATCCTCACACATTATATTTCCTATCTGGCAGGAAAACTTCTGCACATCCCCCACATTTCCCACCATAATATTCAGACTGTCTCCAATAATCTGCGAATTATATACAACAGGATCCTCCGCAGCAGAAACAGGCGCGCTTCCCAACAACAGAATGCCGGTCAGCATTATAAATATGCTGTTTTTTATTTTCCTTTTCATCCTTTTCACTCCCTCAAATCCTTTTGTCAATATAGTTCTACACGAAATGCAAGATCCGGAAGTTCGATCACAGAATTATTATGAAGTGCTTTACTTTTTTCTCCCGGTTTACATACTTCCCCATCCACAATCGTACCATAAGAGCTTTTTCGGTCTACTACAAAATATGAATTTTTTTCTTTTATAATGGTACAGTGTTCTCTGCTCACACGCTGCAGCTGGGCAGGTACAATCCCATGATTAGACTGTGGTTTCCGGCCAATATGATATACATCGCCTGCCACTTCAAGCTCCATCGGAAACGCAGGATTCATACTGATCAGTTTCAGCTTTACTGTCTGCGCTTTTTTATCATTCTGTTTCTTCCTGTTTCCGGAATCTGCCTTCTTTTCTTCCTTTATTTTACTTTCTTCATTCTTCTTTTTCTGCTGTTTATATTTTTCCAGATTCTCTCCGCTGAAATTTCTCAGCAGAAATAACATTGACATTTTATCTTCCGTCGTACTGTTTTTTTCATTTTTTACCTCTGAAGATTTTTTCTTTCCTACATGATCGTTTGGAATATCAAAAGTATATCCTTCTCTTTCCACTTTTTCCGGAATATTTACAATTACAGGTTTCTCTTTCCTTACCGCCGGCTGCTCCGGTTTCTTATCTCCTGCCTGTCTCTTATATCCTGCGGGTTTCTCCTGCATTTTTATTTGGGGCTTTGGATTTTCTGCCTTCCCCGTCACAACGGCTGTTTTTTTCATTTCTTTCGGTTTTTCAGTTCTCACAACAGACCTGTCACTTTTTTGATATGTAACTTTTAAGCCTTTCACAATTTTGGAAAATTCAGAAATGGAAAAATTTCCGGTAGAATTCAGATAATATAACAGCTTTGTTATATATGTCCCATCCTCCTGCGGATCAGAAATTACATTTGTTATAATCTCTTTGAAAAATACAGTATAATCTACATTATTTTCATAATTTAAAATCGGAAGATAAACAAGATTAATTTCACCGCTTGCACTGTCTACATACATATATTTGGTGTCCAGTATAAAGAAATTTCCTTCCAGAAGATATTCCTCACTATGCAGAATTCCATCACAAATACTGTCAAGTACGGTCAGTATACGGTCTCTTGTAACAATTCCGCCAAACAGATTATTTAATGTACTCATAGAAAGGCCACTGTAACGCAGATATCTTTCTGAATCAATCTGTGTATAAGAAACAGGCAGTAAATTCGGAATCCGGTTCTGGCTCAGCATACCCATTGCCATCTGATCCAATTTATCCTTTTTTTCCAGATGATAAACTAAAAATTTATTGCTTCCCTGATTTTCATATGAAAATCCATACATAAATACACCCTCCATTGTGATCATACTTTTTATCAATCATGATTGTCTTTATACAGTGTCAGCATTCTCCAGAATTCTTCTCCTTCCGGTTTTACAAACGCAACTCCATGGGAAGAAAACTGCCCTGCCTCTTTAAACTGACAGTCAATCACCAGGTTTCCCTTCATATCTATGTATCCCCATTTTCCATCCAGGCATACTGCTGCAAGCCCTCCGGAAAAGCTTCTTGCCTGGTCATAGGTTCCTATATCCTGAATCTTTCCTTTCTGATCAATAAACTGCCATTTACCATTTACTTTTACCGCCGCATAAGTGTCATCATAAAATGCACAGGCATCCTCATATGCTTTTTCCTTTATCTGCTTTCCTTTTTTATCCAAAAGCAGATATTTTTCTCCACTTTTTACAAAAACCGCATCTGTACGGCAAAAAATATCCTTCGGGTCTGTCACTGCCTCATCATATAAAAATTCTGTCAGTAAAGTACCGTCAGCATCTATCAGAGCCCATTTTGAACTGTTGTTTTTCACTGCGCCAATACCATTGGAAATATTTGTTACCCCTGCATATCCTCCAAATAATTTCCGGAGAGTTTCTGCCTCATAGCAATTCCAGAAGTCGCCATTGTATGCCCATAAACGTCCGCCTTCAATGCCAAGAAACCGTACGACTTTTCCTAATTCCGGATCCTTTTCCAAAATTGATTTTTCTGTTATCTTTTTGTTGCCTGAGCTGTCTGTAAAATAAGCATTTCCTTCCGCATCTGTCACAGCCCCCATTTCCGAGAACGTGCCTGCCGACTTATAAACATAATCCAGGACACGATCTCCTTCTATATCAATATATCCCCAGGAATCATTATAAGAAACTGCCGCAACATTGGATACATTTCCAAAAGGACGAACCTCTTCATACTCCCCTGAAAGATCATAGGTATACCAGAGCGGCGCTATCATTGATTCTACTTTATCGGAAACCAGTTCTCTGTTTTTATATTCATCATATATCCGAAATGCTTCACGATAATTATCCTGTTCCAAAAAAGTACGCATACCAAACTCATAGGTTTCCAGCTGATCCGGATAATCGGCATGAAGCGTATTGTTATACCATTTTCCTGCTTCCGAATACTCTTTATGTGACAGATAGACCTCTCCCGCCTCTACTGCCAGCTCTGCATTTGGTTTAATTGCCAGAGCTTCCTGATATGCGGCTATCGCATCAACAACTACATCATTACCAGCATAGGATCTTGCCTGTTCCACCAGCGTCTGATACTGACTCTTTATCTCCCCTCTGTTTTGTATCATAAATACAGTACCTCCGAAATAAAGCAATATCAGCCACAGCGGCAGCCATTCTTTTATCTTTTTCATTCACATTCTCCCTGTTCCATAAATTCAAATTCCTGTTAAAAAAGGAGTCAGAACTGCCCCTACAAGCAAGAATGGCGCAAATGGAATCACTGTTTTCCTGCTCACCTTTTTTAAAATCAGAAGCACAACCGACACAAGAAATAAAATAAGAAAGGTATATATCATAATTTCCACAGCCAGTTCTGTTCCTGTATACAATCCCATGACCAAAAGTAATTTAATATCTCCAAAACCGACAGACCCCGGCACAGCCGCTTTGCAGAGCAAAGAAGCCGCTGCAAGCATTGCCGCTGCTGCCAGAGCTGAAATTATGATATATTTCATTTCAGGAATCCCAAATATACAGAATTCTGCTGCAAGCCATATAATCCTGACAATCAGCGCTACTGCAAGAATGCGGTTGAGAATCAGGTATTTTTTATAATCTGTCCAGGCACATATCCATAACACTATGCACAGCAGTAAATATTTCAAAACAGAACTTGTCTCTGCTGCATAAACATACTGCAAAAAAAAGGCTGTTATCATATTACATACTGCCATTGTCCAGAACCATTTCCAGGGTATCTCCATTTTTGTTTCCTGTGCTGCCAGACAAAACATTCCGCTGCCCAGACAGGTAATAATGACTGCTGCGCCATATAAAATAATGTATTTCATTTCACTCTCCGCCCCAGGCTTGTGCATATGCACAGCTGCTTAAATGAAATGAAAAATCAATATTCAGCAGCCTGATCACCTGAATGTCATAATTAGCTGTAAGAAAAATATCTTTACTTTCTTTTTCCAGAAATCTTGAATTATTCATATTAAAGTTTTTAATACGGTTTCTTTTCATAAATGCTTCTGCATTATCCCCTGTACCGCTGACCATATTTTTCTTCATCATCTGTTCTCCCAGAGCCTGTCCAACTCCATATTTTGCCAGGTCAGCCAGACTGTCCCCTGACATGGCAGCCCCTGCCTCGCCAACAAATTGTCCGAGTTCACTGTTCACAGATCCCAGACCGTTTCCAACCGTCATTAAAAATTCGGAAACCTCATTTGCCATTTCAGAGCTTGCGCCGCCGCTTCCTGTCATGGAATTGTTTAATCCCGTTGCATAATAGACATGCGCATACTCTGCCAGTTCTTTTGCGGCAGCATCAACGGCAATTGTCATCCTTGCCTGGACATATGCCATCTGTATCACAGAATATATGGTAAACATCATAAACATAAACACGGGCAAAGCAATGGCAGCCTCAATGATGACAGCGCCCTTTTCATTTTGAAAAAAGCGGTTTTTCTGTTTTTTTATTCTTTTCATTTTTTCATCCTGTCACTTTATGAGTATCCCCGTCCTAATGAAACCTTATAGGTACACCAGCCTGAGGAGCCTGTTACTGTTTTTGTATCTACTCCGCTCATGGAATTTGCAATAGGAAAGTCAAGGAGCAGAGGTTTAACTTTCAGTTTTGCATCTATGGAAAAATAGCATCTTGATTTACTTAAATCAAAATCTGCCTGACTTCCCTGCTTCTGCATATTCGCCTCAATCAGATCACCTGTACGCAGTAAAATGGAGGAATATGTTTTACTGTTCGTAACTCCAATCAGCAGGAAGAAATACAGATAATCACTATAATAAATCCCATTTTTATCTGCTTTTCCGTCTCCCTTACTGAAGCTTGCCGCAACGTTTTCGTCACTTACAGAATAAACCCAGTCATCTCCACTGACTTTATACAGCATTACAGGTACGCCTGCTTTTAAACGCTCCATATCATGAGCAGTTTCCATAGTGGCAATCACACCAATCAATACGCATTTTGTAACTGCTGTCGGCACTACGCCTCCGGTCGCAGACATGACTGCTACCGCAATCGCATTAATTGCCCCGGCTGTTCCGTCTGTACCCGTATAAAAATTCTGAAATCCTGATACTAAATTTAATACTTCTCTTATTGTAAAAATATTTTTATAAGATGTTTTCAGATTTTCATCAAGATTGGTGTTTCCATACAATATGTATTCTACTTCTCCCAGATTCATCTGATTATGCGCTACATTAATTGGCTGATTGGTCAATGACTGGTTCTGTGGGGTCTCTGTTACTTCTTCCTTTGCCCAAAGCTCAGTATATCCCGGATATCCATCCGGAGTAACATCTTTCAGGCTGTAGACCTTTTCATCTGACGCTGCCAGGCGATGCTGCCCCTCCAGATTAAAAGACGAAAAGCTGAACATATCCATAATATATTCCGCAACATAAATCTGGTCTCTCATTTCTGCTCCGCTGCCGCTAAACAGATTTCCAAGCACAGTAACAATACTGCCAATTGCAGTTAAGGTACTCACCGGATCGCCGCCATGTGAGGAACCAAGGTTTCCGCCTTTTCCTTTTAAATATTTCTCATCTGCATTCAGCGCATTTTCTTTTTCTTTTTTCGCCTTTTCCTCATATTCTTTGTTGCGCTTGTCATTTTTGTTAATTTCGGAATTAAGCTTCTCTATTTCGTCCTGATTGAATTGACTTTCCAAAATCTCATACAATTCTGGCGGATCCACACTCAGATCCGGATTGTTTCCGTTTTCTCCTGTTGTTAGTGCAGGAGCCTTATATACCTGCGAAACAGATGGAGACAAAAGAGACTGATAATATCCAGCAGCCGCTCTTTTATTTGCGCTGAGACTGAGGTCTGTCTGATCGGGAATCACAGATCTTCCTGCACGGATCACGTCATCTCTGCTTCTCAGCTTCGTAATCTGGCTCCCGCCATATTTAAAGTTTTTTACAGCGTTCAGGTAATCCTGCATATCTTTTCTGATGTTTAATAATCTGGTTTTCAGTATATCTACGGATTTCGCCCCGCTTTTCCCAATGGCATATGCCAGCTGGGCTCCTTCGTCAACCTGACCATCAGCATTTACTTTTGTTCCATTATATTCCTCTTTTTCGGACTGGGCATATTTGGAAGACGAACCGCTTGACGATATGGCGCTTCCCCAGTCCTCTCTCTTTGAAGAATAGATAGTCACCAGCTCTTTGAACTTATCCAGAGAAACTGTCTTATATCTTTTTCCATTATACTGGAAAGAACCTCCGTAAATAATAGTATCTAATCGTTTGATCTGGTCTGTGATATCTGTTTCAATCCGATTAAACTCTTCTCTGATTTTTTCCAGAAATTCACCGATTCGCGCATTTCGACCCAAATATTCACTGTAAAATTCATATCTGCGTTCTTTTACATTTGCGATCGTATCCATTCCTCCCGGATATGATGCATTTGATTCCGCAGTTTTTCTGTATCTGTGAACGAATCTCATATAAGAACTGCTCCCATTTCCGGAAAGATATTCTCTCTGAACAGCCTCTATTTTTCCTCTCGCAGCAGAAATCTGTGTTTTCCAGTCTGAGGGAAGATCATCTTTCTTGTAATTATTCACGATCGGAATATCAGGAATGCCCTGCCCGTCCCCAAACAACTCCCCAGAATCTGAGCCGCCTGAAACTGTTTCACTCACATCCGGATAGGGTTCACATCCAAGCGCTGCCTGAAGCTGCGCATATTTCTGCATCAGACGCTTTCCATTATCTGCCATTTTATTCAGGTCGCTGCTGTTGACTGCATTCTGCACCTTCATACAGTAAATCGCAGGATTTATGTCACTGTTTGCGCCTGTAGGATCCGGAAATCCGGAACACGCGTTTGCGATATTTCCCGCACTACCTTCCACGTCCCGGATCATCCGGTCAATGTCTTTCAGTAATTTCTGCAGTTTTGCCTTATCAATACAGTATATGGTTTTGTCTCCCAGCTTTACCTTTTCTCCGATATCCTTAGGCTTATAGCGTCCCCTGTATGCATCAAGACTGCATGTAGGAAAAGAAACCAGGCGTATCCCGTCTGTTCCCGCATAATATTTGGTAATCAGTTCTGTAATCTGAGCGAAATCATTAGCGATCTGCAGCAGATGCTTTTCGTATTCCTGATACCTGTCAAAGCCAGGCACTCCTGTTTCTTCAAAAGCGTTTATATAACATCTCAAAGACATATATACATAAAATGCCTTCGTAAGCATCTCGCCTTCTGCCTCTGCATACTCCTGTCTTGCCTCTACAATCGGCTGATCCTTATCCGCACCGCTGACGCCCTCCAGGACCTCCTTTTCCTTCAACTCCTTCAATATATTGTTTACAAGTTCATAGGGACCCCTGTATTTCATAAACTCTACAATGGAATCTTCAAGAAGCGCGGCATTGTCTCCAAGTTTACTGTTGGGCATTTCCGAAATCTGAGCCGCCTCCGTAAATTCAACCTGAAGAAAATCACTGATATTTCCATTCTCTAATGACTGCAGATATGCGGCAAACAGATTGCTTCCTTCTCCTGACACTCCGCCTTTTTGCATCATTCCGGTAAAATAAGTTTCTGTTACATCATAGAATTCTTCAATATTCTGGCAGGATGCAACCAGTCCATAATATTCTTTCAGTTCTTCATCATAATGCGACAGGAGTGAATACATGGCCAGATCTCCGGCCGAAGCCGCTTCTGCCTTACTTAATTCCACTCTGCTGATATCTCCAAATAAACACGTTACAATAATACAGGGAACCAGAATCAGAACCAAAAAAACAGATATTGTTCCTCTGCTGCCTCCCTTTCTTTTTGTTTTGAAATTTTTTATTTTCTTTTTCATCGTTTTCTCCGATATTGCTGCACTGTATCAGTTAATAAACCGTCCCAGCTGGTCCAGGGCATTTTTTATCCTGCCATACATTTCCTGAGCTTTTGAATTTCTTTCCAGAATATCCTGCACCAGAGATACGTTTCTTACAAACTCAGCCGGATCGCCAATTGGTTCTACCGTGCTTATCTTATAATGAAATTTAAGATTTTCTTTTGAAAACAGCATACGAATTGGCAGCTGAATATCAAATTCACAATTCACCTGCAATGAAGAAACCAATATATTTAATTTTGGTTTCACATCTATATTTACATTTCTTGGTGACATGGCACGGAATGCCAGAGGTTCCATAGAATTTATTGTCTGCGTTAATTCTCCCTCCAAGTCAGTCCCAATACGCTGAGCCTCTGATGTAAAAATATAACGGTAGGGCACAACCTTTGCTGCGCCTGGATCGGAAGGTATGGCATTGCCATTGTTCTGTATATAAGCCAGCATGGGGTTTTCGCATCTTGCAGCTCCTGAAACAGACCCATGGCTTATTTCATACTCCACTCTGGAACGCTGGTAATATGCCTCGCCGGTCATAATCATAATAAAGACAATGATAAACATGATCGGGAAAACAAAGGTTGCTTCCACAATAGTCATAGCGCCCCTTTGTGATTCTTCTGCTTTCCTGTATTTCATTCTGTAATATCCTTTTGTTTTCCCCTGAACATCTGACAGCTATAGGGGAGTAACTGTCAGATGCTCAGGATTATTGAATATCTGTTGTCAATTCGTTACCGCTTGCGATGCAGTTTCCTGAATCGTACCAAATAACGACGTTAACAGACCTTCAATCTGTTCTCTGAAAACCACTGCAAGCAATACTGCAATACCAATCAGTACAACAATTGCCACAATGTCAACAGCGCCTTCCTCATCCTGAAAAAAGTTTCGCAGATTACAGCACATTTTAATATACATTCGATTTAAAAAGTCCATTTTCTTTCTCCTCCTTTCCCATTTTGTTCTATTAATTTCAGCCGCGGCGTTTGCTTCAGCTTAAAATTAACCTGTTCATTTAAACGCCTAAATTTGAAAAAATAGGAATAACTACCATGATCAGAATCCCCGCAAAGGTCAGACACATAGGAAGAAGTAGCTTACTGTCTGCCAGTTCTCCCTTTCTCTTAACCAGCTGTTTCTTCAGTTCCCAGACCTCTGTACTTTGCTGGGTAAGCATAATTGCCAGTTCCCGGTTTCCCTTCAATAAGCCCTGTATCAGTGTTGACGTAAATTTCCTGATTTCCAGGAGCATACACCTCTGTCCGAACTGCTGAAATGCATCTGCAGATGGGATGCCGTTTCGCATCTCAATAACGCTTCTGCGCATTTCCTCATAAATAATGCCATCTGAGGATTCCGAAACTCTTTCCCATGCATCTGTTAAGATCATTCCTGAATTCACCAGAAGAGCAAGCTTGGATACCACATCCGAAAAATCGGATAAAATATCATCGGTTTTCTTTTTGATTAAATCCTGAGTCGCTTTTCCGTAATACCAGTATGTTGCCGCCCCTCCAGCCAGCATTACCACAAACAATGCAATGCTTCCGGAAAAGCAATACATCGGAGCCGCAAAAGCCATAACGGTAAGAGCCATGGTAAACCTCTGCGCATACACCACCCTGAGATAATAATCTGCATACTTTGGCTCATACAGAGCTCCCAGCTGTTTTCTTAATATTCTGGACTGTTTGTTCTTATAGTTAATCTTCAGTATCTGCGCTGCACGGTATCCCACAAAATACATTTCGTGAAATGGATAGTCGTTATCATTCAGACCTTCAAATAATCTCCTGTGTCTTCTTCCCTGTAAGAATAAAACGATCCACATAAGCAATATCAGAAAACCACATGCCAGAATTATCATATCCGTCATTGTTATTACTGCCATTTTTCTTCCTCACACTTTTATATCCAGCAATTTTTTTCCTACAAAATAGGATGCAATAAACAATCCAATCGCAATCGTAGTCGCAATTACTCCGCTCAGAGTTGCAAAATTCTCAGCAAAATCCGGGCTTGACATTTTAATCATAGCAACCAGCAAAACCGGCATGACCAGCATAACATACTGTTCATTTTTACTTCCTGTTACCGTGGTTTCAATTTCCTGGGCAACTGTCATTTTATCAACAATAATCTGGCAGGTGTTGCGTATTGTTTCTCTGATATTTCCTCCCTGGCGGTAACATACCTCAAATACCCCGGCAAAATCTTCAATATCTGGACATGCGCTTCTTTTTCCAAAATCAAGAATCAGCTCCTCAATATTAAAGCCGTTGATTACGCCATTGTTGATTATTTTCAGTTCATGCAGTATAAAAGACCCCTCTTCATATTGTATTTCCAGATCTTTATAGGCGCTTAAAAAGGATTCCTGTACATTCTTACCGCTGCCAAGAGACGTAGATATGGCGTCCAGCATATCGCGAAACTGACTTCTTAATTTTCGCTGTCTGGATTCTACTATCTGCTGATTTCTCACTGGTAAAAAAAGCTTTGCCGCAATCACGCCTCCTGCCGCCATAATGACAATGTTTAACAGGTAGGTAAGCATGGTAGGATCTCCATATTCATCCTTTCCAAGTCCGCCATAAAAAAGATAGGCGACTGCCGCTCCCAGTACAAAAGCCAGTATTGCGTAAGCTGCTTTTTCCAGCGCCGACATATAATACACATGGTAATTCAGGGTCTTATCTCCGGTCAGGGAACGGTAATACTGCGGTTCCCGTTCCTTTTCCGAACCTTTTTTCTCTTTTTTTTTCAAGCTTTTACTCCTTTTCCTGCAATCAGAATATTTCCTGTATCCCTGCAAGCTGCAGTTTTTGAATATTCATCATTTTATTTCCTGTTCTGAGAAGTTCACCGCTGACTCTTTCCAACGTACTGTTCCTGTCCTCCTTAAACTCATATAAAGGATTCAGACAAACCATTCCATTCTCTCCGATTCCGAGTACCTCTGATATCTCTACTGTTTTTCTGCTGTGATCCCGCATTCTCGAAAGATGGATAATAATATCTACAGCGCTGGAAATCTGCTGGCGTATTGCAGCCAGAGGCAGCCCCTCTGCTCCCTGCAGCACCATTGTTTCCAGGCGGCTCAGCATATCTGAGGTTGAATTTGCATGTCCCGTAGACAAAGATCCGTCATGTCCGGTATTCATGGCCTGAAGCATATCCAGCGCCTCTGCGCCTCGCACCTCTCCTACAATAATACGATCCGGTCTCATTCGCAGGCTTGATTTAATCAGATCCCGAATAGAGATCTCCCCTGCTCCGGAGGAATTGGCATTTCTTGTTTCAAGACTGACCAGGTTATCGACCCCTTTTATCTGAAGTTCTGCCGAATCCTCTATAGTTATGATACGTTCCTCTTTCGGTATATAATCAGAAAGCGCGTTCAAAAATGTTGTCTTCCCAGATCCGGTTCCACCGGATATAAAAATATTATATTTTGCTTTTACTAATATTTTTAAAAACTCTGCCGCTTTCTTTGGAAGAGATCCATAAGATATCAGCTTTTCAATCGTCATGGGTTCCTTTGAGAACTTTCTGACAGTAACAACCGGACCGCATAAGGAAATCGGCGGAAGAACCACATTTACCCGGGATCCGTCCGGAAGACGCGTATCTACGATCGGACTGGCCTGTGTTACTTCTCTTCCTGCACGTCCGACAATTCTCTGGATAATATCCTCCAGCTGTTTTTCATTTTCAAACTTCTGATCCAGTCTTTTTGAAACACCATTTTGCTCTACAAAAATATTCTCTGTACCATTGATCATAACCTCTGTAATGGAATCGTCCTGCATAATTGCATCCAACAGTCCAAATCCACGGATAGAGGAATATATCTGCCCTACAATTTCTGCTTTCTGTCTGATCGGAACATACTGGCTGTTTAAGCTTTCCGCTACCAGTTTTTCAATTGCTTCATGAAGTTCTTCATCCGAAAGTTTACTGAGCGGAAACGTATCCAGTATCTGTATTTTTAATTCTTTGATGATTTTTTCTTCTTCTTCCCTTCTCATAACCGTCACCCGCCACTCAATTACAGCAACTTATCAAAAAATGGTTTCCGGGAAATATTTTCTACGACATAATCCGGAAGGCTGTTTCCTAATTCTTCAATTACGCCGAATACCGGTTCCTGATATTCCGTTTCTGCCTTCCTGCCGGTATTTTTAAACCGGTTATAAATCACTTCCACCTTTGCCATGTTTCTCTTTTCTTCACTCTGGTCCCTCAGAGCCAGTTCCTGCAGAAGTTTTTTTAATTTCATATTGGAAATTACACTTCCATCACTGACAATAAAAATATTTTTAGAAAATTGCATCAGAAGATCGCGTTTCCACAAAACTGTGGAATCCGCGTCTACAATAATATGATCATAGGTCTGATACTGCATGATTGTTTTCAGAATCTCCTCCAGCTCTTCAGCCAGTAACTCATGCGCATCAAGAGCCAATGCAAACGGCTCATAAAAATAAACTCCCTGATTACTTTTCCGAACAATACTTTCTAATTTTAATACCAGGTTCGACCGGTTACTTTTTACCGCATAGAGGACATCAGAAAGCGTAGCTGTGCCGTCTCCCTGAAGAAAGGGCGTAAGTATACCATTTTCTTCCAGATTAAAATACAACACCTTTTTTCCATAAGAAGCAAGGCGAACCGCACAGGAAACTGCCATTGTCGTCGTCCCAACACCGCCGGATGCGCCCATAAAAAAATGCAGCTGACCTGTTCCGTCACTTTCTTTATATGCTGTTTTTTTATCTAGTTCCGCATATAGCCCCAGAATCTCGCGGTATAATGACTCCGCCTTTTGGTATTTGTAAACTGCCTTTACACCATTAAGTGATTCTGCCTGCGAAACCTCTGAAATATGCGCCATGATCATTGTCCTGGGTAGTTCCAGATCTGCCGGAACAAGGTCTGGCGAAGCTAAAAATATATCGATTGGGGAATGCTGTATAAATTCGAGAAATTTTTCCAGATCATAGAAAGCTGAAATTTCTATTTTATCTATATAATACGTTGTAAAATATCGTATCAGCCTTGATACATATACCCGATCCTGTTCTAAGATCCCTATTCTGATTTTCATTTTTCTTTTCCATCCTTATTTTGACAAAAATTTACTACATTCATCATACCCCCCCCCTGTGTAATTTTGTCAATAATATTTTTCATCCCGGTTTACGGAGAACCTCACCTGAACTGAGGTTCGGTCTTTGCTCAAGGCTTCGTTTGAAAAAAAACAGAGTATGCAATATACATACTCTGTTCCGGAAAACCACCTGATTATAATATTTTTCCTCCATAAACCGCACTTCTTTCAGTTTCCACATTCTATACTGATCTCATTAAATTTCTCCAGAATATCATCAATATTCATGGCCGCCTTCTCTTCTCCCGCGCAGTCGATGACGCTTTCTCCCTGATGCATCATCAGAAGTCGATTTCCATATTCCACTGCATAGCGGAGGTTATGGGTCACCATAATGGTGGTCAGCTTCTTTTCCTTCACAATCTTATCCGTCAGTTCCATGATGATCTCTGCTGTCTTGGGATCCAGAGCTGCTGTATGCTCATCCAGGATCAGAAATTCAATCGGCGTCATCGTGGACATAAGAAGCGCCATTGCCTGACGCTGGCCGCCGGAAAGAGACCCTACCTTTACATGCATTTTGTCCTCCAGCCCAAGGTTCAGAGGCCGAAGAAGTTCTCTGTAATATTCGATCCTCTGTTTATTTACCCCTCTTCCAAGACCGAACTTCTTTCCCTTATTATCTGCCAGAGACATGTTTTCCAGGATGGTCATGGAAGGGCAGGTTCCGAGAGCCGGATTCTGATATACCCTGCCGATCTTTTCATTTCGACGGAACTCTTTTGCATTGGTAATGTCTTTTCCGTCCAGTATAATATTTCCGGACTCTATTGAAATACTCCCACAGATAATATTCAGCATGGAGGTTTTTCCGGAACCGTTGCTTCCTACCACAGAAAGAAATTCTCCGTCCTTTACCGTAAGATTAAAGTCCTTAAACAGGCACATTTCATTTACGGTACCGGGATTATAGTATTTATAGATATTTTTCAGCTCAAGCATTGATCTTCACCTTCTTCTTTCTTTCCATGCTGATCAGAAGCACGATCAGGAACAGTACTGCCGTGATTAGCTTCATATCCTGCGGTTCAAAATTTTTCATGGCAACTGCCGTACATGCCTTATACAGAACAGAACCGATCACCACAGAGGTGGTGGCTTTCATAAACGTCAGATTACGGAAAAGGCTGGTTCCAATGATCACACTTGCCAGTCCGATCACCACAGCACCTGTTCCCATGGAAATTTCAAACACACGCTCTTCCTGGCAAAAGATACATCCAGACAGAGCTACCAGCCCGTTTGCAATGGCAAGTCCCAGGATCTTTACATTTCCCTGATCTTTTGCAAGTGCCGTTACCAGTTTCTCATTATCCCCTACTGCTCTTAACAGGAATCCGGATTTACTCTTCATATAAAAATCAAGGACTACCTTGGTGAGCAGGGCAAGAATGACAATCACGATCAGCGTAGAATAAGATCCCATTGCATCCGGAAAAAGCCCTGCCAGAAAATCATTTTTAAATATGGTTTCTTTAGAAAAAAGGGGAACATTAGAAGTTCCTGCAATCCGGAGATTGATGGTCCACAGAGCAGTCATCATAATAATACCGGACAAAAGATCCCTGACGCGCCCTTTTACATGGATCAGCCCTGTGCAGACACCTGCCAGAGCACCTGCTGCAAAAGCAATAGGAAGCGTCAGATAAGGATTGACTCCCCGGGTGATGAGAGCTGCTGTTACCGCCGCTCCCAGTGGAAAGCTTCCGTCTGTAGTCAGATCCGGAAAATCCAGTATCTTATATGTGATGTACACACCCAGAGCAAGGATTCCATAGATCAGCCCCTGCTCTATAATTGTGATGAAAAAATCCATGACCAGTCAACCTCCATACTGTTTTTTATTCCGCTTCTGTAATTTCTTCAAATACTTCTGCTGCGGAAGCTGTCATCTCTTCCGGAATTTCAATTCCAAGATTTTCTGCTGCGGCTGTGTTTACATAAAGAGCCGCTTCTTCAATTGTTTCAAAAGAAAGCTCGGAAGCTTTTTTCTCACCCTTGAGAACCTGAGCCGCCATCTTTCCGGTCTGTTTGCCAAGTTCGATATAATCCAGTCCCTCTGCTGCCAGACATCCCAGCTTCACCTGCTCAATCTCACTTCCGAATACCGGGATTCCGGCTTCATTTGCCATCTCAAGAATGGTGGGAAGAGAGGAAACCACTGTATTGTCTGTCAGATTTGTCATACAGTCTACTTTTTCGATCAGGGTCTGGGCTGCCAGCGGGATATCTGCTGTTGTTGTAATTCCCGCTGTTTCAATCTTGAAATCATAATCTCCTGCAAGGGCTTCGTATTCTTTGATGGCAGATTCGGAATTTGCCTCGCTTGTTGTATACATGATACCAATGGTTTCTGCCTCAGGAAGCATCTGACGGATCATCTCCAGCTGCTGCTTCACAGGAAGTTTATCACTGGTTCCGGTGATCTCTCCTACCGGATTTCCCTCTTCATCTGCAAGTTCTGCCGCCACAGGATCTGTAACAGCTGTATAAATTACCGGGATCTCTGCATCCATAGCCGCATTATAAAGGCTCTGTGCGCTTGGTGTGGCAATTCCTACCATAAGATCCACTTTATCGGATGCGAAGCTGTCGGAGATCTGTCCGCAGGTTCCCATGTCTGCCGCTGCATTTTTGTAATCTACAGTGAGATTCTTTCCTTCCTCGATTCCTTCTTCCTTAAGCCCCTCCAGAAAACCCTCTCTGCAGTTATCCAGAGATCCGTGCTCTGCAAACTGTTCGATTCCTATGGTATATTGTTCCTCCGCATAAACGGTTGTGGTTCCTGCAAGTGCCATAGTCAGTAATGCTGCTCCTAATACCTTCGCTGTTGTTTTTGTTTTCATGTTTTTTCTCCTCTCTCTACTTTTGATTTTGTTTCACCGGAAATATACGCCAATTCCCGGTGTCTGTCTGCGAGAAAGAAAGCTGCAGTACCGTTTTCAAAAAACAAAAACCGCCCCAAGCTAATGCTTGAGACGGTAATAATTACTTATTATCGCGGTACCACTCAAATTGACAAAACGTCCACTTTCTCATGTACAAACATACACTCCTGATTGATAACGGGTTCGGTTCCCGTCAGCGCCTACTCTCCAATTAAATGATTTCGGACTGCCCTCGGAAGGCCATTCAACATTTCGCCTCATACGGGCTTCCACCATTTCCCGCTCTCTGTAATGATCTGTAAATGCTTACTTTTCTTCCTCATCGGTTTTGTTGTTTTATACTTTACCACATCAAATCGTCATTGTCAACCATATTTTTCTGATTTTACGGTGCCACCTTATCGGTATCTGCCTCAGCCTCTTCTGCCGGTTTTTCACGATAGATCAGGGCGATCGGGGACGCAGAATGGAAGCTTGCTGTTACCTGGTTTCCATCTGTGATCTCTGTTTCCAGCATCTCCCAGTTGTGTTCCTCACAGAGATGAAGAATAAACACTTCTATATTATCTGTCAGGTTATTGGCAGTAAAAGTGACCTCAACAGGGTTTTCTTCTGTAGGCTCTGTTTCCAGGCTTAAGTCCATCACAGATGACAGGAACTTAAACTCACTGAGATCCATTTCTTCCTGCAGGATACCATCTTTATTATAAAGGTCGATTACCGGAAGTTCTTCCTCTGTAAATACAGTCAGGAACGCATCTTTTACAGAGCTTTCTGCTGGAGCGTTATTCAGCGCCTCTACCTGTTCCTGTATTTTTTCTTCATACATGTTCTCTGTCACCCTGGAGACCGTTACTCCTACCGTCTGAGGCTCTACGGTGTCCTTATCTCCTACCACCTCTTCGGTCACGGTTTCCTGCGGTGTGTCAGTACTTGCTGTCACGTTATTGGTATCCACAGAGTCTGTAATACTTCCAGATGCCATAGTATTTACAGAAACTGCCAGAATCATTCCAGCTGCCATTGCTGCCGCCATAATTTTTTTTGCTTTCATATATTTTCCTCCATTCATTTTCCAACCCGAATCCCTGCGGATTTCAAATCTTAACTATTATAGCATAATTATTTTTCTGTTTCAACAGGGCTGACTCTTTTTTTTTCCGTCAGATATGCCTGCACCAGATAGCGATACTGCTCTCCCCTGCTGTCATGGGTAGACAGCGTAAGGATTCCGGAATCTGCACTGACCTCCACACTTTCATCAATCTGTGCCTCCATGGTCCGGTTATTAAAAATGCTTTTTAAATAGGCTTTCCTGTTCCCCTGTCTTTTTCCGGAGCAGAACCTCTCCATGAGATGGCGGTTATCTGAAAGATACGCGGCAAATATCCGGTATTTATATTCCATATCTCCTGAATAAATATAAATATACGGATGCTCTTTCATGTAGAGATTGTCCCCGTATTTCTGAAGACCGCCAAACATACTGCCGTCCTCCATATGATTTCCATAAAGAATGGTAATGGGATCTTCAAAATTCCTGCTGTTATAAGCTTCCGAAAAAATTGCACCGGAGGGATTTTCCTCACCCTTTGCATCATGGGTAAGATAATAACTATTGTCCTCAGGATGCTGCAGTATCGGATAGTCGATCTCTGTATCCGGTATATAAATCCGTCCATAGATATCCGGATTCACCTGTTCCTGACTGTTTACAAAAAACAGCACTCCTGCCGCAACCCCTCCTGCCAGCAGGCAGATTGTCAGAACCACAAGCCGTATTACTCTGCTTTTTTTCATGAATCTGTTTCCTCCATATAGAAGGTATCCAGAATCAGCTCATACAGCGCATCGTCGTCCACATAAAACTCGTCATATACCTTACCTGCCTTCGCCTCTCCCTGAAGAACCGTCAGATTCCCTTCATTGAAGTTCATTTTTGCCGCTTCAGAAATAAGGTACACTGCTTTATCCAGGCTGATGTCTGTCACCATTTCACTGGAAAATTCCTGATAGAGACTGGCCGGCAGAGATACATCCTTCCGGACTGCTGCAACTGCCTGCCGGAAAAAGCCCAGCAGAAACTGCTTCTGTCTTGCGATTCGCATGTTGTTGCTTCCATGCTCTTCGATATTTCTCCAACGCACAAAAGTTTCTGCCATGTCTCCGGTAAGGGTGACTGGTGCACCGCTTATAAGCTGCGGATCCGCAGAAGACATATCCTCTCCTTCCGGAACAGTAACGGTGACACCGCCTACCGCATCATTCAGCTTTCCTATGGTTTCCAGGGAAAAAGCCGCATATCCATTGATGGGGATTCCATAAAACAGTTCAGAAACCGCGTCTACCATATACTGACAGCTTTTTTCCCTGCCATCCCCATAGGCATAGGCAAGTCCCAGATGATTGACATTTTCTCCCAGATAATTTCCCTTATTATCAAAAGCCGGAATCTTTGTCATAGTATCACGGGAAATGGCGATCACTCTCAACTGTCTGCTGACCGGATCCAGCACTGCCAGAAAGATACTGTCTGCCTGACCACTTTCTCCGGAAACTTCTTTTTCCTTCTGTATCTCCTCTCCTGCCTGATCGATTCCCATACAGAGAAGTGTGACTACCTGATCATTATACTGATAGGCCTTTCCATTGTGCCAGATATAATCAGATTCTCCTGGGGCTTTTTTGTCACCGTCTCTGGATCCCATGTTCAGCGCCACTGAGCTTACGTTTTCTCTCATGTCTCTTTCACCGCCTGTACGAAGTACATGATAGGTTCCAAAGGCTGCTGCGCCGAACACCAGAACCATAACGGAAAGTCCGAAAACCGCCCGCAGCAAAACACCCTCCACAGTCTTTCTTCCTGCGGTATGCTGCCACCTGACGGCAAGAAAAGCACCCAGAAATCCTCCCAGTGTATTCAGGATCATATCGCCCGTAGAAAAAGTTCCCATTCTGCCTATATACTGAAGGAATTCCACCAGAAGACTCATGCCGAAAGAGAACAGGAAAGCTCTCATCAGCCGCTCCTCTCTGTGGAGCTGACATACAAAGAGAATTCCCACCGGAACAAACAGAAGAAGCTTGCCTGCTTCCGTCAAAAGAAGCGGAATACTCAGCCCTTCTGAGATCAGCTCCACAAAAGGGAACACCTGAATCTGATATTCCTGAGAGGGATCCCTGGTCAGAAGCATAAATCCCATTGCCGACAATAGATAGATCACCAGGGCTCCCGCCACACAGGTCTGCCGAAAAGCGCGCTTCCTTCGTTCCCTCCACTTCAGACGGGGAATTACAAACGCACTTGCCAGAAGCAAAAAAATGCATACTGCCGCAACTGCCAGAAAAGCCATTCCCGGAACAGAGTCCAGACCTGAAGACAGACTTTCCAGCCCTTCAAATATCCTGCTGATTTTCTGCACCTGTCTCCCCCTTTATCTCACGATCAGAGTCAGAGACCTGGGAATTGATGAATTCCCGTCACTGTCTGTAACTACATACTGCAATACATACTGTCCCGGCGTTGTCATGCTGTAGTCCCCACTTACATGAATCCTTCGGAATAGAGAGCTTCTGTCATCCTTGTCATCTGTAATATCAGCCACCGGTGAAATCACAGAGAAATTGGATCCCGCTGCAATCTCAATGGTGTCCTCAGAAAGAGTCAGGACCGGGACTGCAGGATCCGCAGGGACTTCTGTAGGTGTTGCCACCGGCTCAGGCGTTGGCGTTGCCGGCGCCGGTGTGGGCGTTGCCGACAGCTTTGCCTCTCTTTCCTTCTGGATATCATGAGCAGACTGCAGATTCCGGTTGATATTGTCATAGGACTTTAATGCAACCGTCACCGCCCCTGCACAGAAGATCAAAAGTAAAAACGTTGTGATAAGCTTGTTTTTCATATCGTTTCCTCCCGTCTTCTCCTTTACAGCGTGTCTTCCGTATTCATGGAATCTTCCGTTGTTTTGATGTAACGTTTGTATTTTCCGTAATGTCCATATTTGGAATATCCATATTTGCCATATTTTCCATAGCTGGAAATACCGGAGCTGCTGCGGTTGATCAGATAGCCTGCCAGCCTGTCCTCCATAATAAAGGGACCGATTCCCTCCTGGATTTCATGAAGGGTCGCCATATCCTGCCGAACCACATAAAGGCAGGTATCTGCGTATTTACCCAGAATCGCCGCATCAGAAAAAAGTCCGGAAGGCGGAGTATCGATCACAATAAAATCATAAACTCTCCTGAGGTAGCCCATCAGATCCTCCATCATCCCGTCGGAGATAATTCCGGAGACTCCACCGGCTCTGGTACCGCCCCCGATCACTGCCAGTTCTCCGCTTCCTGTGATAATCTCATCCGGCTCGGCCTTCCCGTCAAAGAAATCACTTAAGCCTGCTTTTTTTCCCTCAAATCCAAAAATTCTTCCTACAGAAGGGTTCCGGAGATCCCCGTCAATGATCACTGTTTTTTTGCCATTCTGCACAGCCGCCAGCGCCAGATTCACAGATATCAGACTTTTTCCTTCCTGGGGAAGGGTACTTGTCACAAGCAGAACCTTCTGCTCCTGTCTGGTCATAATCTGATCGATCCTGGACTGGGCGGACAGCATGGACTGTTTAAAGCCCCAGTCAATCCTTTTATTGCTGATCAGAAGATGGGATTTGTTCTCATTTGTCCTTTTTTTCATCTTCGTATCCGGAATCAAAGCGATACAGCCTTTGGAAGTGATCTTTTTCATATCCTTTTCTTTCCGTACCGTATGTAAAGTCTGAGCATAAAGGAAAGTCAGCGCCGCCACCAGCACAAGTCCCACCAGCAGTCCCTTCACTGCGCATTCCACCATGGAATAGAGATTATCCGGTATCTGGGAAGCCTGTACCATATCTACTGTTTCCAGTTCTACAGAGCCGTTTGACTTGTCTGCCCAGCCCGGATACACCTGTCGGAAGGCTTCCAGCACAGGATCCACATTGCGGAAATCATTGGAGCTTACCGCCACAGTAAAAAGATTGGCTCCCTCCGTATACTGGGTACTGATCCGGCAGCTTTCCGGATTCAGATTTTTTTCCTGGATTTTTTCGGACAACTCATCCTGAAATTCATAGGTTTCATATATTTTTGCCACAGAGCTGCTGAGCCTTCTGGCAAGAGCCGCATCACTTTCGGTCACCCCGGTCTTATTTACCGCGTAAGTAACCTTGGCAGAATACACCGGCTTATAGGAAGCATTTAAATATGCCACCGTCACTGCCGCTGCCGCTACCAGCACAAGAAGAAGCTGGATCCAGTAGCGTTTCAGGCAGCGCAGGATATCCTCCAGTATTTCTGTAAAGTCTATAGGCTCCGGACTGTAGACATTTCTGTCTGTACGTGTTTCTGTCTGCATTTCTCTCACCTGCCCTGCTTTCTGTTATCATAACCATAATAGTATCTTCCGTAACGCTTCCTTCTTCCAAAGGAATTCCTTTCTCCTTTGGTCATATTCAGGACTCCGCCGATCACCGCTACTCCGGTGTCATCCAGAACGTCCACCACATCATTGATCTCCACTGCGCGAACCCAGTCCTGACGTACCGTAAGAAGCGCTGCGTCCACTGCCCCTGCCACAATCTCCGCATCACGGACAATTCCGATCGGAGGCGTATCGATGACCACATAATCCACATGCCGGGAGATCATCTGAAGCAATGCCTTAAAGTCCCTGTTTTCCAGAAATTTATCCGGCTCTCCAATGGCCGACTTCTGAAAAATACACATAAATCCCGGAATTTTTTTATCGGTATACCGTACCTCCTGCAAAGAACTTTTGCCCTGAAGAAGATCTGAAAGACTTCTGTCCTTCTCTACGGTATAATCAAAAATCTTTGCAAGAGCAGGTCTTCTCATATCCGCATCCATGAGCATGACCTTTTTTCCTCTTCTGGCAAGATTCAGCGCCAGATTTACCGCCACCGTAGATTTTCCTTCGTTTTCACAGATGGAATTCACCATAAGCGTACGGAACCCCTTCTGATCCATGCGGGTCTGTACCTGAGTGGTCAGCTTATCGATTTCTTCCACATACACCCCGTCAGTGCCTGGATCAGAGATAAGAATCGCCTTCTGGTTCTTCTTTTTCTTCATGAAATGAACAGAACCCAACATTCTGATATCCAGAAGCTCTGAAGCCTGCTTCCGGTTATGGATCCGGTCAGTGGAAATACAGTAAAACACGGTCAGTCCCACTCCTGCTGCCAGAATCAGAAGAGCTGCCAGCAAAGCGTTTAAAATTGTTTTTGATTCCTGCTTTTCGATATTCCGTACAGAAAGTCCGGTGAGGTTTTTCATCATATATCCAGACTCAAAATATGCAGTCAGAGTCGGATAGCTGGTAAGCGCTGACTTCAAAAGCCGAAGAGCGTTTTCTGCAGAGCCTGCGGAAGCGCTCATGGAAATCAGATTGGTATTGGGTACCTGCGCGGCGCTTATGGTTCCAGGAAGAGACGAAACCTCCTCCTGCTTTTTTATCTGCTCTCTGAGCATCTCACTGTTCAGTACATTCAGATTACGATTCATTGCCGAATCCAGATTTCCCGCTGTGGAATTGTCTCTGGAGATCATTGCCATATCCATAGTAGCGATATATGTACTTCCGGAAAAGTGATCCATCCCCACATAGGCAAGAATGCCTCCGATACAGGCGCACATAAGGATCACAAATATATTTTTCCACAGGTATCTGCATATGAAGGAAACATCTATGGCAGTGTTTCCCTGACGATTTATCTGCTGTTCCATTTTTCTCCTTCCCTCCTTACTCCACCACAACCGTCAGGCGGGTGTTCCCCTGATAGCCTTTTTCCTGTGAAGTATAAGAATACACTACGGTATAAACCCCTGCCTTATTGATGTCTACATTGGAATCCACGGAAATCTGAGAAATATTTACCCATTTTTCTTTAGAGCCGTTTGCCACCTGCTCTGTTACCTCCTCAGTCTCTCCTTTGCTGTTTCTCACCGGTACCATAGCGCCATAATCGATCTGGCAGTAGCCCTGATCCTCCACATGAGAGATCAGCCTGGTCAGATCCAACTCCTCTCCCTTTTTGTGATAGATCAGATACTCCGTCAGAACCACATAGGGGCGGAAGGTTCTTTCCTCATAGCTGTCCTCATAGATTTCCACCTGAAGAGGCAGATCCACGGAATCACCTACACTGTTTGTAACAGTTACCGTACAGTCATAGATACCGCTTGCCGGCTCACTGAGAAGCGCCTCCGTTCCCTCTACGGTAATAAACGGACTGACATCCCCGTCGATACAGTCAGAAGCTGTCACATAATCAAGAAGGGAAACCGCCTGGTTTTCCGGAAAACGCAGTTCCTCAGACAGGGCAAAATGAGGCTTCCTGTAATCTGTATAAATCAGATCTCTGGTGAGGGTTCCGGAATTACTGGATTTGTCAAATCCCACATAAGAGATCACAAATTCGTTTTCTTCCCCATCTTTTTTCTTTTCGATCTTCGAGATCATGACACTGTCCGATACGTCTCCGTCTCTGTCGTCCTTCGCCACAACGTCCTTCAGAAGTTCCTCCTCTCCGGTTTCAATGCCAACCTCCAGCTTTTCTGTAGAGACCTCCAGCTTCGGCCCCTCCAGATCCACATTTTCTCTGCTTTTCTGAACATAATACGCTCCCCCTGCAATGCAGAGCGCGCACAAAATCCCAAGAATGATCCTGGCCTTTTTCATTTCCACTTCCCTCTTTCTTCTGTATTTCTATCTATCAAATCCAGCACAGGCATCCCCTTCAGGATCCTGCTGGGATTTTCCGAAATCCACAGTTTCACTTCCACCGGATCAAAATTACGATCCAGAAATCCCATAAGCCGGTTCATATCCGGCGAACGGTATTCCGTATCATGGGCATCTGAGGCAATCACCCCGGCGATCCCGTCATCCATCAGCTGCAGCGCCATATCCTGACACCTGCTGCCGAAATATCCCAGAACACTTCCTCCGTTGATCTGGAGAACGCATCCCTGCTCTGCCAGATAATAGGCAAACTCCGGATCCTTCTGTACAAAAATATACCGTTCCGGATGTGCCAGAACAATCCTCCAGCCTGCCTCCTGAAGCAGCCGAATCCTGCTGCGCACATTTCCCTCACTTTCCTCAAAAGGAAACTCCACCAGAAGATAATCCGTATGATTCAGAGAAAAAAGTTCCTCTCTCTGTACCATAGAAGCTGCGTCATCATCCAGAAAAAGCTCCATTCCCGGATAAAGCTTCAAGGGAATCGCTTCCTTCGCTAATTCCTTTTGCAGCTTCTCTAAGCTTTCTCTGTACTCTTCCAGTGTATAATCATAATAATTCCCGTGACTGGTAGCTGCCATATGACGGATCCCGGAGGAAACCGCCAGCCGTGCCATCACAAGAGCTTCCTCCAGAGATTCCGCTCCGTCGTCCAGCCCGGGAAGAATATGCGAATGAATGTCTACCATGCATTTCCTTTCTATTTCGCATAATTATTAAGGAAAGAACCGGAGGTGGGTTGAATAAGAGGGCAATCTTTTTTGCCCCCTTATTCAGCACACTTTTGGTTTTTCCGAATTGAACAAAGTCGCGTCCGGTATGGGGATTCA